>Ga0214222_1000376_pt1 | contig 12851 bp, 16 predicted proteins | sample TroBogypolimnion_29_FD_153060 | JGI IMG/M metagenome (GOLD analysis project Ga0214222, IMG submission 153060) | Freshwater microbial communities from Trout Bog Lake, WI - 20AUG2007 hypolimnion | ecosystem: Environmental > Aquatic > Freshwater > Lake > Hypolimnion/Profundal zone | place: Trout... | reverse complement strand
GTGAGCAATAAGGACAGGGGAATGAAAACCAATTAGAGTCGGCACCAATATGGCTACTTCCTCTCTACTGCACATACTTCTGTGGTAGCCAACGTCGGCCCAGCCCCAGTCGTCAACGAGTATAGTTACGATGTGCGGGTGGCTGGGCGCAGCGTTAATAATGGTGGCCAGTAGGAAGACCGCAATCGTAATTAGATGGGCCATGTCTGCGCAACCACAGAGTAAGAAGGATACCCGTCACGAGCTCTCGAAATTCGCACAAGAAGAGGTGCAGCTAGGCTTACAAAGCGAGTACAAAGGGACTGGCAGGTTACGTCAAATTTATATGATGGATCATGGAGATAGAGTGAGCATTATTCCAAATGGGCCAATAGGAAAACCACAAAAAGAATACTGGTAATCCCCCCAACTAGAAGTTACCGGAAAAATACAGTGAGGGCACCCACCAGCTAAATTACACTCTGTCTGCCGAAAGTAGAGAGAGAATATGAATTCGCAAGGGTCTTGCATTACTAAATGAAGTTTATCTAATTGAAAAAAGAAGGGCACTTCAACAAAAAAAATGTACCACTTGGCAAGTGAACTTGGCAAGAAGTAGTGCTGCCAGTTGTTGCAATTGGTCGGTTGGATACTTTGTTGGATTTCAAAATTGCATTTTTGAATACGGGCAGCAGCCATGGCGAATCATGATGCCCCCTCCTCGTCCCCGTCCCCATCGTCCGCATTCGTAGAAATTTCCAGCCCCGTGCCCTTTGACGCGGCCTGCGATGACGTTTCGTTACCCTCTCAGCCCTCCATTGCGCCTCTCTCCGACCACCCGGACGATTCCAGCAACGCCCCAAGCTTGCCCTTCTTTGCCATCTTCGTCTTGTTTCTGGGCTACGGATTTCGCGCATTTGGCGGTCCAGTAGCGTCGGTGAATATCATGCGGGAGGAACTTTGACAAGGATAATTGGATCACGAAGTCGCGATTCAAACGAGTGTACGCTGCGTACCAAGTCATCCCTGGACCAGAAGCCACCGAGTTGGCTTGCTTCTTTGGAGTATTAGCTGGCGGGCGCCTAGGTGGTCTGGCTGCAGGTCTTGGATTCACAATCCCTGGTTTTTCTCTGATGCTGCTATTCTCATGGTTCTACCAACGGTATGGCATCGCAAACGCCATTTTCCAGTCAGTGTTTCTTGGCTTGCAGCCAGCCGTTTGCGCCATGACGTTTCGCGCCGCTCACAAGTTCGGCGAGACAGTTTGCCGTCACCACATCACCACCGAAGTCGACTGGCGGCTTTTTCTAGTTGTGTGTCTCGCAGCTGTCGAGTCCGTGCTTGGTGTAAATTTTTTCATTATCAAGCTGCACCTAACGCTATTGTTTCTTGCCCTGCTGCGGGGCTGGTTTTCGGCTGCCGCGCTTTGGGGTATATCAGTCGTCGGTGCCTTCATCGTGGTTATTGTTGTGCTGGGACCCGTGGGAGATTTCTTCCCACAGGGTGTTGGAGTCGCTGCAGCGCTGGGGAACACGCAAGGCGCACAATTTACTGTAGGGCTCCTCGGCGGTTTGGTTTCTTTCGGTGGAGCATACACCAGCATCCCATTCATTCAGTTTGAAACCGTCATATCAGGGAAGTGGATCTCGAACCAGCTGTTCTTGGATTCGCTGGCACTCGGTACGCTCACGCCAGCGCATCCGCTCGTGGGCGGCCTTGACGAGGAGCATCCCGAGGTCCTGTTGCTAGACAGCGCTGCTTACACTCTCGGTGTTGGGTCCAAAACAGATGGAACCTCATACAACAATCGTTGGCATACGGACGTCACCTTTTCGGAGGAGCCGCCCATGGGGTCGCTACTGAGTGCCCGCGTGCTGCCAGCTGTCGGCGGCGACACGCTGTGGGCAGACTTGGGGGCAGCCCACGATGCGCTTTCCGCGCCGCTGCGTGCGATGCTGGCTGGGATGCATGCATCACACGACGCAGCGGGTGCGTTCCCGAAGGGCCGCGGCGGCGAGCGTGCACCCGTCGTGCACCCCGTCGTGCGCGAGCACCCCGAAACGAAACGCCGCTGCCTGTTTGTAAACCCTGTGTTTACGAAGCACATCATTGGCGTGTCCGAGGCCGAGAGCAAGGCGCTGCTGGGCCTGATGTACGAGATCATGATTGAACCGGAGCGGGTTGTGCGCTGGAACTGGCAGCAAGGCGATCTCGCCTTCTGGGACAATCGGTGCACTGCCCATTATGCCGTGGCGGACTACAGCGAACGCCGCATCATGCACCGAACCACAGTCGCAGGCGAGAAGCCGTTTCCCCCCCAACGGCAGTGAAGCACGGGCGGCGAGCCATACGACCTGTAACTCATTCAACTTGTATGGCAGATGCCAGAGTTCGCATTCGCAGATGTAGACTGTATTTTTTTTCTGAAGTCGAAGATGAGAAGATGGCATTGTTGTATGGGCGACAAAAAAGCCAGCAAGGAAGGACAGTCGATGGGCATATTGGCCTTTTCCGCAAAGCTTTGAAGCCAACCATCTCTTAAACATGGCTGTGGTATCCAAAATTATGCCGTTTAACGAGACTGCATGGCATCATACTATGTAATACTATATTCTGCACTGTGCACGTGCGACTGTTGCCGTACCAATACTTGACCACTCACTCAGCTACCTCAACTGTACACATATTAATATATTTCGATAGTAAATGCCACTTATGTATAGAATCAGGTCATGATATAACAACTTAATCGTGTAACTTCATCTACGTCAGCAAGAGAAGTTTACGCTCTAGGTCATTGAGTGCGCTGATAAGCAGTTTTGGGTAGGGCCCACGGGGATGCGCAAAAAGTTGAAGTTCTCAGCCATCCCAAGTAATAGGACTGCTTTTTTCGTGATTTTTTAGCGCATCCTCATCCCCATGGATTAGTGCGGTTTGAGGGGTAGAGCTTACAGCGCATCCTCGCATCCCATAAAAATTTCGCTCGAGGCACGATGCCGCACTGCATGGCATCCCGCATCCTTCGAAGCAAAAAAGAGATAAAAATAGCAGGTGTTTTGGCCCGTACAAGGCCCTCATTAATTTATTAAGCTTATATCTTCGATTTGGAAGACGATACACACAATTTAGCACCAAAATATTGTAGTTTGTGGAGGTCACAAGCACAGAATATTACAAATTCACGGTGATCTGCGCATCCCCGCATCCCATCGGGAACCCCAGTCCAAAACCGGTGCGCATCCTCATCCCGGCTCATAGTATGCTTTATTGGGACTGCTGAGGATGGCGCATCCCGTCAAATTCCTGGGATGCGATGAGGCCGGGATGCGGGGATGAGTTCAACAAGGATGCGAATGCCGTGGGCCCTAGTTTTGGGTGCTGAATCTTCAACAATAGAAATTGATTACTGCATTGCATCACATACTTCGTAAACTACTGAAGTCCGCGAGGTGACTGCCAGCCCAGGCGCACCCGCCCTAGACCGCACCCAGCGAACCCACCGCTTTGGGGATCGCAGCTGCCTGAACCGCACCCCCCCCCTGCTGCAGGAGTAGCGAAGGTCACCGAAGGTGATGTCCTGTCAATGACAGGCTGTCATTGACGGATCATACGAACGTTGCCTTTCTGGAGCGCGATCGACACTCGATGCATGCTATATTTAACGCGCTGCGAATACTATTGGTAATAGGCTAGTAGTCAGTCATAGTACCCCGACCCTGGAAGCGCACGCACGAGTTGCAGACAATGTACTGGATGAACGCTGAGGTCTCTCGGGTCATGGCGCCGCTGCTCTCGAAAGCCTGGATGACGAGCTGCTGATGAGGTTTAGCACGTAGTTGGTGCTGTAATTAATTACCATTTGACGTGCTGCTTCCTCTTCAGATGCTGCTACCCGTGTCTTCGCTAGCTTCAGCGTTGTGTTCGTCTGGACAACGGTGACGTCGGCGATGTGTGTCTTCACCGCCTCCTCTCACTTGTCAGCGAATACGATGTCAGCCTTCTGCCCCTCCGGGGCATTCGGGTAGACCTGGTTCGATGGCTTGCGCGTGCAGTACGCAACCATAGGCTTCTCCATCTGTGTTGACAACCGGCCTCCGCTCTGTGCCGTGGCCATCCATAGCGAGCACGTCCCGTACCCCATCTTGCCGACCATAGCGGTGTTACTTGATGCTCTCGCAGTTGGCCCAGTGTCGGTTGGAATCGTTGGGCCGGCTGTACTTGTCGACGGGACACGTCCCCAACGGCGACGGGTCGCGTGCAGTCGTTTGAGTGGCCCCATGGGCACTGCTGGTGGATAATCCACCTGCCCCCGGCCGGCTGCTAGGGCTGCTGCGCCAGCTACTAGCTCTGCTTCCTGTCCGGCTGCTGCTGCGTGGGTTGCTGCGCCAAACTCTACCGCCGCTCTCTGTGCTGCCCAGATTGCAGCACCAACCCTCGGCATCTCCCTCTGCTCTGCCTCAATTTCAGCCATCTGTACCTCCCGCCCCTGCATCTGTTTGTCTTTCACTGCCCGAGGTGCTACTGATGCACCCATCAGCAGCCGCACGATCACTCGGTATCGTCGTCGCAGATGCGCAAAGGCTCCCTTGCCGCACTGGCTCAGGAAGAGCGCGCGACGAGGTCCGGGCGGATGGGCGGCAGCAATGCTAGCGGACTCCTGCAGTTGTTGTTTGTGATTGCAACTTGTACATTGCCTCGCGGACGCGCCGGCGCCAAACAGCTAGTGCAGCATCCCCAGCAGGGCGGGGCAGCAACTTGGGAAGAAGCAGCGAAACGTGCAGCAGGTAGACAGCAGCAGCTCGCACTCCGCGACGGAGAGTGCCGCGCCGCATGCTCGGTCCAGCTGGGGGCAACAGCAGCAGCAGCAGAAAGCACGCAGGAAAGCGCGAGCGCGTCCTCAACGCAGCAACAAAAGGTACACAAGGGAAGCAGCTCCATCACGAAACCAGAGGACAGCAGCAGCAGCAGCAATAGCAGCATCAGAGCGCCAAAGCGCCTAAATTTAATAAGAATAACAACGACGAGTAGAATAGAAGAAAGCAGACACCAGGTGCAACAGCAAGATAGCTAGCAATACAGGGACATCCGCGTGACTGGCAATAACAACGACATCAGCGGGGCGGGTAGCGCACCACGGAGCAGGCGGGGAGATGCAACATTGAAAATGGATCAACGGCAAGCGCACAGCAGCTGCCAAGGGAGGCGAGGCGCTGCGCAGAGCAGCATAGAGCAGCACGCGAAGATAAAGGTAGTCCTACCAGTGTTCTCGGTAAGCTCTTCTGAGCCGGTGACAACTACACGTAACATATTCATGTCGGTCGATAGTTGGGTGTCTTCAGCGAGAGTGCTGCTTTTAGAGGAGCATTCAGTCTCGTAGCCAACTAGTCGCTAATTCTTATTACAGGGAGACCACAGCAGAGGTATGGTCGTCGTGTGTATATATGGCTTGCACGCACATATATATATTACTTTAAATGCAACCAGAGACAGGGACCAATAATAATGGGTTAGTTTGGTATCCACACACAAGAAAAGATCCCGAGACCAAAGTTGAACACAAAGAATGGATCGCGGATGAATTCTGCGATCAGAAATTCCTGCAAATTCACGTCATCGTCAACGCATTTCAATACTAATCAATGCCAGTTAATCTTCAAATAACTCAACAATTGCGATAGTTTGATAGATCATTTCGTCTGCGTAAGCTCCGTGAATAACTGGAAATACAAAATCAGCCAATCGGGCTACCTATAAATGTATCCTCTGCCATTCGCATTAAAAGCTCTTCTCTGGCTGCTGCTCAGCTGTGCAATGGCACGACTGAATCCTAGTATCAGCGTGAGTGTAAGTCTGGGGGATTTAAAAGTATCATCTCCAACCCCGGCACCCTGCCTTTAAGACTGCGTCACCGTCCGTACATACGTGTACCGTACCGCATTACACGCCCTACAGAACGCAAGGGCCCAACGCGTATTGCAGACCTGCACACTACCAGGCACTGTGGGTGGGACTCCCGTCAGGACGCCCTCGCCAGGGCCAAGCGGATCATACACGTCCACAAACTTGGGCACAGCAATGACTGGTGAGTACGTGTGAATATTCATTCGGTCGCACCCGGGAAGTAAAATGCACACTGAATGCTCACTTCCTGCGCAGATTACCTTACTAATGTATGCTTCAAATTGCTATTGGATGACATTAGTAATGTAACTCTGTGTTAGATTATCAGGTTACAGGTAATCGCGATTGATTGAGATTGATGATATTATTTTTGATTGGATCGCCGTCCCCGTTTCACTTGCCAGTGGCATGCGCTAGCATTTTGCACATAAGTTTGTCTCTGCGTGCTCTCTCGCATGTGTAGCTTATTACCAATACAACCAAATCCTGTGCGGAACTCCGACGGGCGTTGGAAAACTGCTGATCGTGTTCCTGGACTTGGGAGTGTGAGTACACACGTGAACAGCTGCGAGACTGCGATATATACATATATAGTATAACGGCGGCAAAGTATCACTTACGCCGCTCACCTGCTCCCCGCACGCTTAAATACGCATACAGGGTGGCCCCGGCGGGTAGCGTGCTCTCCGTTGACACGTGTGCATCAGGCACAAGTACGATCGCATTCGACACCCTGCTTTGGGTGGGCACGGGCTGCCCCGGCGTCAACGCGGCAGATTTCGGTTGCCTCGGGTTTAACAATAATAGCACGCTTCCGTCGGGCTGCGGACTCGGCCGGTCGTCAATGGCGCTCGTCCTTCCAATCGCCGCACAGACGTTCTACGTGGTGGGGGCGGCGGCAAGCAGTACTACAAACTACGCTAATGCGAAGGTGACATGGTCGCTGTCATCAGCCAGCGCGAGTGTCACCGCGTCTACGTCGGTGTCATCCACATCCACTCCGTCTGCCAGCCTGACGGCTGGGGGGTCCAATTCCGCCACGGCGTCTGCCAGCCTGTCCTCCAGCGCCACGCGGTCTCTAACTGCAACGGCGTCGCAATCATTATCTGCAACGCCAAGCAGCTCGCGGTCTCGAACCGCGACTCCAACGGCCACGCCTAACCTGTGCACTGGCCTCCCGGGCGCAACCGGTGCATCATATCTTCGGCGGGGAGTGCCCAACATGCAGGGCAACCTCACGACGTCCAATATCGGGGCCTCCATGACGTCCTACTTCTCCACGAACGTGACTCTCTGCGGGGCAAGCACAGGCACGCGCAAGCTCTTACCAGCGCTCATCGATTTTGGAGCCGTTTTGCCCCTCGGCTCAACGATAGTTGTTGACCTGTGTCAGAGCGGCATCGCATCTGCCGCATATGATACAGTGATGTGGCTGGGCTTCGGATGTCCACTCGACGCACCCACATTCCAGTGCGCTGCCTACGACGACAACTCAACGAACGCTGACTGCCTCGGCGGTCGCTCACGCATCAGCTATGTCCTGCAGTCGCCTCTGGAGGCAGTGTACGTTATCGCTTCCGCTTCGCTGGTTGGAGAGAATTACATCAACCCCGTCATCTCGTGGACGTCAACTTACCCGTCGTTGTCCTCGTCGCCATCGCTCTCATCTTCATCCTCAAACTCGCCATCGTGGTCGTCGACATCGTCACTGACTCCGAGTATTACGGGGAGTCCTTCGTCGTCGCTTTCTGAGGGCGCCACGCTCTCCCCCACGGGGTCCTCTTCACCCTCGACATCCAGTACGGCACAAGGCACCACCACGAGCTCCCTTACATCATCGACGACACCCAGCGCCTCTGCAACCGCCACGGTGACTGGGAGCCCCTCATCTACGCGGTCCGGTACTCGTAGTCCCTCAACTACACGGTCCGGGTCTAAAACGCAGACCGCCTCGCCCACTTCTACGGGGACCCCCACGCCAAGTACCACGCCCAATCTGTGCACGGGGCTTCCGGGAGGAGTGGGTGCGTACCTTCGAGACGCCGTGCCAGGGCTGGAAGGCAACGTGACGTCAACGAACCTGGGCAGCGGCATGACGCTGTACTTCTCGGCGCCTTTGGTGCTGTGTGGTGTTAACACGGGGACGAGACGGCTACTACCTGCACTAATCGACTTCGGAGAAGTTGCGCCCGCTGGTTCGGTGGTCGACGTGGACACGTGCAGCAGCGGCGCCCTCGTGGATGTGTTCGACACGGTAATGTGGCTCGGACAGGGGTGAGTAAGCGTGAGCACTGTCTGGCTCAGTACGCGCATAGGTCTCTAGCTATCGAAGAATTATTACATCCGTACGTACGTGTAATAGTGGCTCGCTTATCGCATTCATTACTACACCAACTCTTCCTCGGCTCAATCCAAATCTCTGTGTCGTGCCAACTACATGCAGCTGCCCTACCAGCAACTTCTCGTTTGGCTGCGCAGCGTTCAACGACAACTCCACCGCTGCCGATATCAGTTGCAGCGGCGGGCGCTCTCGGATTTCATACGTACTCCCTCAGCCCGCAGAGGCGTTCTATGTGATAACTTCAGCCGCCCTATCAAATGTGAACCTGAAGAATGTGGTGATTTCGTGGTCGCTGTCCTCGCCCTCCCCGAACCCATCGGCGTCCGCGTTGCCGACGGCATCCTCCACGGCGACGCCGAGCGGCTCAAGCACCTCCTCCTCCTCGCAGAGTACCAGCACGACGAGCAGCGCCACACGCGCTCCCTCCGTTTCGTCAACCTCCTCTGTCAGCGGCAGCGCCACGATTACGCGCAGCGCAGCAGCGTCGCAGTCAAGCTCGTTGACGCCCTCACCCTCATCTTCAACATCAGCGACTGTCACTGCGTCCAGCAGTGGAAGTGCTACCGCAAGCTACTCGGGCAGTGGCAGCCCCTCTCGGAGTGCCTCACCGAGTTCCAGCGCTGCTAGGACAAGTTCTCCATCGATATCGGTATCAGCGTCTCCAACGTCAACTCTCTCCAGCACCGAGTCCGTGACTCAGACAGACAGCGTGACGACGACAGCAACAGCAACAGTTTCATCATCGCCAACAGCACTTGCCACGACAACAGGCTCTGCAACGGTGGCGGCCTCGGCCTCTCCCAGTGCCACCAGCACAGGCACGGGCACAGGCACCGCTTCAACCTCTCTGTCCGCCACCCCCACCGTCCAGATTTCAAGTACAGTCAACGGGTCCAGTACTACTGCTGCGCCCCCCGGCCTCAGCATTACCCCTACGTTCACTGCTCACAGCACCACTACGAGGGTGCTCACCTCTACGAGATCCTCCACTGGCAGCAGATCGCCTACGAGATCCGGCACGGCAAGCCATACATCTTCACGAAGTCGCTCCCACTCGCGCACCCCTTCCCACTCGCGCACGGCGACACGCTCCCCCACACGCAGCCCGTCCAAGAAGAAGTGAGCATGCTGGAGCCGGCAGCGTCACGTCAATATTTGCTGTAGTTCAAGTATTCAACAATTGTTTTTTTGTATTTTTTCGTCCTCGGCATTCATTTATATACATTCATATTCGCTACTATCGCTGTGCCTTGCTATCAGATACTTCGGCTCCCACATGCTTCATGATAATATTCGCCTCGATCGCGTTTCGTGCGCATGCGGTATTTTGTATGTCGATGTTTCATTAGTACTCATGTGTATGGTGATGAACGCACACTCATTTGGGGACGCGATAAATACGCCGTGAGTGATACTTCGTCTATGTAACCGTCGAAGTACTCTATAATCACATTACCCGATTCAACGTGTAAGGTCGTGTTGCGCTGATACGAGTGTAATTACACGTGCACGTTTACACATATCTTCAAGCGCGTTAGGTTGATAGAGTAATTTACTGTAGTAAATGCTTCTAATAGTTCTATAGCTACGCATACGTTAAAATTCAAGCTGCATGCTTTCCTATGGCAATGCATATTTGCACGCTCTGCAATGTATCATGCATTTGCTTGCACTAAGTATCCCAGCTCTAGAATATTGCAGTGCAATCAGCATCAATAATTACTCGCCACTACTTTACTTGACATAATCAACCAATGATCCGTCACAGTAGAACTGCCAAAAAGTAATCTACAAAGATACATAGTAGTAGCGATGCATTCACTTCAGCCAGCACTTTCATAGCAAAAACGGCAGCTCAATGGATTGATCGTTGTTGTGCAAACACTTAAGGCGGGAGCGGGGCATCAAGCGAGCTTTACTTCTTTCTGGTCAGCAGCCAGGCTGCTATTAGGTGACTGTGGGAGCGGCATTGCGTGGATCTACAGCTGAGAGCATAATTTTCTGAAGTCTGTCTGTGGAACTCATATGATCCGTCACGTACCCTGCAGGTTCTTGATGCATGCGATGTTGGAATGGTTGTGTTGTTGTATGTGCAATGAGGCAAGAATGGCAAGCAGGCGCCAGACGATGTATGGCACAGTATCGCGTAGTGGATGTCCTGTATTCGGTAGTGGCCGAACAGGTAGGATTCATATATATATATATATATATATATATATAGTGTTCAAGCCAGATTTGGTTAATATATGGAGCACTAACAAAACAGGTTGTGTTCATATATATATATATATATATGTGAATAAAAGAAAGATGTTAACACTATGGTAGATGTTGAAGGGGTTATAGAGGCAAGCCGCACAAAAACGGCGTCGAAAACTAGAAATAACAGACGTGAGAATTCAATTCCACTCTCTGTTTGACAACAACTGCATGACATAGCATCGAATTTTGAACCACAAGCAAATTGCACACACAATTCGAGCACGAAGTCCAGAGTTCCTCGCACATACCGTAGCGTGATCTCCCGCGGCCGCCCACCCGCACCAGTTGCACATGCGTGATGCAAACATGCGCGAGTTAATTCACGATAGCAGCGCGGCTCGCGATTGTTACTTGAGGAACGGCCCCCAGAAGCCGCCCCACTTGTTCATTGCAGCCGAGCACGCCGCTCCGTCGTCAGTGCCACGGCGTGGCGTGAACGTGGTTGCTTGGATCTCATCCATACGCGCACGCAGCCGTGCCACGATATCGGGATGCGCGGCGGCAATGTCTTCGTGCTCAGTGGGGTCCTCCCAAATGTTGTACAGGCACCCCGCGCCATTGGCATTGCCGCAGTGACGGGGTGTGTCGACCCAATCAGTTGACGCATTGGGGTACTGCGGGCCCTGCCAGATGTCTTGTCCCAGCGGTCCAATAAGCAGCTTGTATGGAGGGATGATCAGCCCCTGCACCGTCGTCAAGTTGTGGCCAGGAACGACATTGGGTCCAACACCGATTGCGAGCTCCGTGCGAGGCGCCGTAGCGTTGGCGCCTGAGAGCAGCGGCCAAAGATTGAAGGACTCCACGGGGGGCAAGTTCGCACTCGCCGCGGCGGCATCAAAGGGATCGATCCCAGCGAGGCCACAGAACGTTGCGTACCAGTCCGCGATGGACACAAGCGCGTCCGTTTTCTTGCCGCGTTGGGCGGGAGGGATGATGCCGCCAGAGACAAACCCGTTCACACGCACGCCGCCCTCCCAATTCGACATCTGAGTAGGGTGGTGAGGATGGGAGGGGGGGAGTGTGGGGCACTTAGTGTACGGGGTCAGCTGGCAATCACCCTGCCGAAAAAGGAGGCCCCTCCAACTCATTCAACATCGCGTGCGCGAGCCTCCGGTAACGCACCTTGCCTCCATGCAAGGGCCAGTTGTTGGCACCGGCATTGCCGTTGTTGTAGATGGGACCTCCGTTATCGGAGGACACAACGAGGAGCGTGTCGTTCCACATGCCTTTGGCCACGAGGGACGTCACGAGCGAGCCAATCACGTCATCCAGGTGCGCGACCATTGCGAGGTACTTCTGGCGGGGTTCGTAGTCGATAAAATCGAAGTGAGTCATGTACCACTGCGGCACTTGGAGGGGCTCGTGGACGTTGTGCGGTGCAAAGAAGAGGAACATCGGCGCAGAGCCCGCCGCGTCGTGGTTCTCGATCACGCTTACAGCCACTTTGGCGAAGAGGTCATCCTGCGCGAAGTGGAAGTATGGAATGACATTGAAAAGCACGCAGCCGTACTCTCAGCGTGGAAGAAGCAATGCAGTATGTTCGCACGCAAGAACATCGCAGTGTATTTGTACGCACAGTCAGCAGCTGTTCATCCAGCTTACCCACCTCGTATGTGCACTCTGCGCGCTGGTTCTGCTGGGAGCAGTCCCACGAGTTGTTCAAGCCGAAAGCAGGGCCGTCATTGGACCAAAGATCCACGACGCTGGACCCGTTGCAGAGCTCCCCCGCGGTCTGAACCCAGTAATCGTTTGCATCTGGGGGGAGGGAGGAGTGTGCAAGCGCGTACATGTATCAGTTGGTACTCGTGGGGGCAGTGCACACTCAGCGAAATGTGGATCGGCGACTATAGTGTAGTCATTCATGAACTCACGATGGAAGTACAGCAGGCTCGTGTCGTACCCACGTCCGTGCGGTGTGTGATCGGGCGTGGCCATTCCCGCATCCCATTTGCCCACAAAGTGCGTGCGATAGCTCGCCTCACGCAAGCGCGTCGCAATGCCGGTCATATTGCGGGGAACGGCCGCGAATCCAGACACGGGGTCGTCGGGGTTGTGCACCGCTTCGTCGAGGTTCAGCACGTTCACATGGATAGGGAGACGCCCAGTTTGGATGGACGACCTGCAATATACTCGGTTGGTAGAAATATTACTGCGGTGAAATCGAGAGATTGTGCTACCGCGTTGTGGCTCACGCGTCTGCCTCTCGGCCTACGTCTGCCTCTCGGCCTCAATCGGACGCCGTAATATCACAACACGAATGTTATAGACACAACGCGCATCCCCACTCACCTTGACGGGCTGCAAAACTGATGGACGTAATTACGATCGAGCTGAACATTAAACGAGGGGCAGGCACAACAGAGACAGG
>Ga0214222_1000367_pt1 | contig 13041 bp, 8 predicted proteins | sample TroBogypolimnion_29_FD_153060 | JGI IMG/M metagenome (GOLD analysis project Ga0214222, IMG submission 153060) | Freshwater microbial communities from Trout Bog Lake, WI - 20AUG2007 hypolimnion | ecosystem: Environmental > Aquatic > Freshwater > Lake > Hypolimnion/Profundal zone | place: Trout... | reverse complement strand
GCCTCCGTCAATGTGATTATCCCCTATCTCGGGTATTCGACCATGGAACGGGCTAAACCCGGATCCAACGAGATTCCCAAGGGGGTAACCCGGACGCGGCAGATTTTCAGGGCAAGACCCGATTTTGTGAGTTTTATCGATCTGCATTCAGAGGCGGTGCTGCATGCCCATGCAGGTGAAATCAGCACGTTCCATGCCTGGACCGATACTCTGTCAGCAGAGAAGATCAAGAGCTGCGGATTTTCAGATTTTGTGCTGGTCTCCCCTGATTACGGCTTTTCCAAGCGGGTGGCGAGGCTGGCCAGTATCCTGAATTGTCCGCATACTGCTGCGGATAAAGACCGCTATGATGTCGATAAAACCATTGTCGGCCAGGTTTCCAGCGTGGTCCGGGGGCGGACGGCCATTGTCTGCGACGATATGATCAGGACCGGTGGCTCGATTATTCAGACGGCTAAGCGCTGTCTGGAGGCCGGAGCCCTGGAGGTGGCGGTGATGGCCACTCATCTGGTGATTGCCGGAAATGCCAGAGAACGGTTTCAGGAAAGCCCTATCACCAGGGTTATCGGTTCCGACACCTATCCGGGACGGATCAGTGACGATCTTCTGGATATCTATTCGGTAGCTCCTTTAATCGCCGGAGTTCTCAAAAAGCAGCTAAAATTGCTATGATGACTCCTTCCATGTCCCTAGTCGCGGTCTTTGTGCGCCGCTCTTTTTCTCCTTCCGGGAGATACCATCCCGGTCGGCATTAATGCCATGAAAAAGGAAAACATAGTCCGTATCCTGCAGAAATCCGTTCTTTTTCATCAACTGGACCACAGCCGGCTGATGAAGGCTGCATCCGCCGCCCGCATACGTACATTCAGGGAGGGTACGTATATCTATCGGCAAAATGACCGGGCTGAGGGATTATACGTGGTCGCGGCGGGCGATGCGGAACTTGTCCTGGTACGAGAAAAGGGCAGAGAAAATGTTGTCAGCCGCATCGGTCCCGGCGGTCATTTTGGCGAGATATCGCTCATCACCGGCAAACCCCATGCCCTGGGGGCCAAGGCAAGCCGCGATCTTATTCTGGTCTGCTTCGACAGAGAGATTTTCTTTGAAGAGTTTTTACAGGATAAGGCTATTCACGACCGGGTGAACGTTGCCTTGGCGGAACGGTTGCGGGTCTCGTTACGGGAGCATGCCGATAGAGCGGATGGTAATGAGCGATCCCGAATCGAGCGGAACGTGGCGGACCAACATTCCCTTTTTGACGGTGATGCGGAAGAAAGGGCGGGAACAATCAAAACCAGCGCCTTGCGAATTTCAACCGCTGCCAAGCGGACGCAGAGTATAACAAACCTGTTTGCAAAAAATCTGGATCCTGTTTTTCTGAATGGAGAATCCGGGACCGGCAAGAAGTTTCTCGCCAAACAGATACACCTCCAGAGCGTCTATGCCCATGGGCCTTACATTGAAATTGATCTGAGGGATCTGGAAGAAGAGGTGATGGCGGAAAAGCTCTTCGGCAACCAGCAGGACGCCTTTCCCTTTACCCATGCCAGGCAATTAGGAACTTTCGAGCAGTTCAGCGAAGGCACTGTGGTTTTGCTCAATGCCGAATTTTTGAGTCTTCCTCTTCAGCAGAAACTGCTCAAGGCCATAAGTGAGGGAAGTTTTACCCGGATCGGAGGAAACAAGCAGATCCCGTTCACGTGCCGGGTAATTTTTGTCAGCGAAGAGAGCACGGAAAATCTGGTGGCAGTGGATAATCTGCTTCCCAAGATGCTTGAGCTCCTACAAAAGCAGCATTACAGGGTGCCGCCCATTCGTGAGCACAGAAGGGATCTCCCTCGCCTGATCGAACACTATCTTCGCCGCTACAGCAGGGAATTCGGCAAGAACATCCATAAGATTTCGCCAAATTCCATGGGGATCCTCCTCAACTACGACTGGCCCGGCAATTTGACGGAACTGGGGAGTGTGATTCAGCGTGCGGTGATGCTGGCCCAGAAGAACGAGATCCTCACCGATCAGATTCTTCTCGGCCTTCCGAAAACCGAAGGGAAGTGGGAGTTCAACATCCTGCGTATTCCCTGGGTCAAAGCCACGCTGCAAAGCACGATATTTCCTGCCTTTCCACGGGCCATAGTCGCATGCATTTTCCTGGCTGCAGTCCTGGCGCTCTTCTTCGGACCGAAAAATCCTGAAAGAAATATCGGCATTACCCTGAGCTGGGTGATTGGATGGCCACTGCTCTATTTTTCCTTCTTTTTTCTGGCCAGGCTCTGGTGCAGTGTCTGTACGCTGGCGGTTCCAGGCAGAATTGTCCAGTCGATTGTCAAGCCTGAACGGAATACACCTGAATTTATTAAAAAATATTCAGGATGGATAATGGCCACTCTCTGTATTCTTGTGCTTTGGGTGGAGATTGTCTGGGATGCCTATGACACCCCCTTCATCGGAGGATGGGTCATTGTCGCCGTGACCATGGGCTCGTTTATCTTCAGTATTTTCTTCAAGAGGCGGGTCTGGTGCCGGTATGTCTGTCCCTTAGGCGCCATCAATGCCGTCTTTGCAATGCCCTCCATCATCGAATTGCGGGCCAACCGCCATCTCTGCCTCAACCGGTGCCGCCAGCATGTCTGTTTCGGCACCGAAAACGAGCAGGAGGGATGCCCTATGTTCCGGCATCCCTTTCTGGTCGATAATAACAGAGACTGCATTCTCTGTGCAAAGTGCATAAAAAGCTGCAAGGAAAACTCCATCCACCTGAATCTTCGCCTGGCGCCGCAGGAACTGTGGAGTCTTGAAACGCCGAGGAGGCCAGACAGTTTTCTGATTGTTGCGCTGGGTGCGATTTTTTTCCCCTTTGCCCTCCAGAATAAATTTTTCGTCATGGCCGGGCTTGGCGCAGAGTCTCTTCATATTGGCATGCACGTTCCTCTTGCGCTGTCAGCCACCGTGCTGTTTTTCGGCCTGATCCTGCTCTTTGAAATTGGATATGGGGTGATGGTTGCGATACAGGCCAGATATACAGCTGTCAATAAGGATGTCCTGCTCCCCCTTCTCGGGTACGGGTTTATCCCATTGATTCTCGGTTGTTATCTTGCTGTCCATTTTGAGCTGTTTATCAGCGGGGCTTGGCGCATCTGGCCGAATTTTCTCGACTTGATCGGGCTTGAGCCTGTCTATGAGGCGCGGAGAATTCTGAGCCCGGATACCACCTTTGTTCTCCAGGCTATCACCGTTCTGGGCGGGATGCTGGCCTCCTTCTATGCAATCTTCCGGATTATGGCGCGCCTCAAAGGCAGCCGGAAATTCTCATCGAAAATGCTGGCTCTTCCCTATAGTTTCATGATCATACTGGGCGGCCTGTCCTTGTATCTCATTTAGCGGTCTTGTTCCGAACTGCCTGTTCATTGCATCAAGCGCGGGTGCTGAAGGCTGCGTCGAGGAATCTCATCGCGTTGTAAACGGCGGAAAGTACTGAGCAAAAAGAAACCGGGTGAAACCAACATACTCCGTTGATCCCATCCGGTTGGGGGGGCTTCTTCAGTGTGTCGCTTTTAATAAAGCAAGAGACGTTCCAGTTTATGCGCAGCAGGAAAGATGTCTTCTAAGTTGCTCTAATTAAACCGTGTTTCAGGAAGGTGGCTTTTTTTATATCTTGATCCGCCGGATTTTTGTCTTTGTTCAATTTCAAAAATGTAATCATACTCCTGTATTTGTAATTCAGAATCCATTAACGCAATACTATGCCGGGCCGTATTCGGCCGAGAGGCTGCCTTTTTTCCCTTGCCCCCGTTGCCGCTGATGCAGCCGTTCTCCCTGCTAGGTGCGGACCTGAGCCTTTTTTAAAGTTGCCTCATCTTTTATCGTCTGGCCGCAATACGACCCGCATCTCGCACTTCCGGCAGTCAAAGACCAGTTCATAGGTGCCGGTATCGTCGGTGATGGTCAAGGGCTCTGCCGGGAGCGGAGGATGAGCTCCGAGAAAGGGGCAGAGGTTCAACTGCGCCTTAAGACAGTATTTACAGGTCATCAGGACGATGTCCTCTTTTGGTCCGGAAACGACTGCAGTTGAGAGATTCAGGCCATGCCGGACATAAAACGCCCGTGCATGAGCGTTGGCGAGATCCGACGGTCTTCCCAGGCTTTCCGGCCACGGCACAGTATTTGCGGCCAGCGGCCTGGCGGAAAGAGTATGGAGATGCAGGCGGGTTTTTACATGGTTGTCAAAGGCCCTTCTCCGAATGTCATTGATAACGGCTACAGGAATGTGAGGGATGTCCTGCAGGTTCACGGCTACATTCCGCACCGCAAAGACAGTATTGCCGCATTTCTGTGCCTGTTTGATGAGGAGATCCCGCATTCTGTCGGGATCTCTGGATTTTTCCCCGCTTAAAGGCGCATCGATGCAGGTGAGACAGCCATCGTCATCACGGATTGTGAAAGTAAGGCCAACGGCGTTTTGGGAAAGGATGAGATCGACGTGTATCTTCCGGCAGTTCCCGCTTCTTTTCAGCTGCCGTGTAAAGGCGGCATCGAAATTCCGGAAGAGTATCGTCCCCGGTTGAATGAAGGGGGCATCCTTGGGGTAAATCCGCCCAGCTTCAACCTTGTTGACACGCAGTCCCACAAGCGTATCGTTGGTATCGAAAAAGCACAGGCCGTCTCCGTTGGCGATTGCCGAGGGCTGCTCCATCTCAAAAAATTGCGGACAGGTCTTGCCGACTCGCCCAATTTTTACGCCGATGGATTTCGGAGTTGCAAGCGCCCCCGGCCTGTTTCTGGGAGAGTTCAGAAAATATTCCGTGCCGCCCCGATTGAAGGTCCGAGTCGGGTCGGGCTGGAAGTCGAAGGTGCATCGGCCCGAGGAGGCGCGCTCCAGACTATCATCGGCATCGATGATCCTGTCCAGAGCCTGACGGTAGAAGGCTGTGACGTTCTTCACAGAGGATTCATCTTTCAGTCTGCCTTCGATCTTGAATGAATCGATTCCGGCATCGATGAGTTGCCGCAGATTGCCCGAGAGGTTGAGATCCATCAGGGAGAGCAAATGGCTATCCTTTTTCAGGATGGAGCCGTTGCCGTCCCTGAGGGTGTAGCGATGTCTGCAAAACTGGGCGCAGCGTCCCCGGTTGGCGCTCCGGCCGGCAATTCTTTCGCTCATGAAGCATCGGCCGCTGAACGAGACACAAAGCGCGCCATGGATGAAGAATTCCAACGGCACCGAAGTCGCCTTCCTGATCTCTGCGATCTGCTCCAGGCTGAGTTCGCGGGCCAGCACCACCTGGGAAAAGCCGATGTCTTCGAGAAATTTGACCTTTTCCGGGGTCCGGTTGTCACATTGGGTGCTGGCATGGAGGGGAATCGGCGGCAGGTTGCACTCCAGCAGACCCATGTCATGGATAATCAGTGCGTCAACGCCGATTGCGTGCAGTGTATGGGCGATGTCTGCTGCCTCTTCCACCTCGGTATCGTCCAGAAGGGTATTCAGGGCTACATAGACCTTTGCATGGAAGAGATGGGCGTAGCCGGTCAAGTGCCGGATCTGATCAAGGCTATTGGCGGCTTTCGCCCTGGCGCTGAATTTCGGGGCGCCTATATAGACCGCATCGGCCCCGTGATCTATGGCGGCAATTCCAGTGGCGCAGTCCCTGGCGGGTGAGAGGAGTTCAATGGCTCGGTGATTCATCGATCGATACGGGGTTTTCTGAGGTTTCTGACGATTTATTCTGTCTATGACTCAAGGGGACTGGAGGCATAGACAGGCTAATGCCAGGCCGGGATTGAGGATCGTTTTCCCTTGCAGGCCATCGGCAATTACGGCTACGGCGGCAATCAGGTACAGTCCCGCCAGATCTTATGTATGGCCAGACTGTTATTTTCTTCAAAGTAACGGAGCACTTCCCCTTGCAGGCCTGTCGCGGGAAAATAGGGAGTGAGATCCGGACGCGACATCAGATACATCCGGCCGTCTGCAGTAAGATGATCGGGCAATGCCGCAAGCACCTTCGTCAGGAGCCTGCCTTCGAAGTCGTAACGGTTGGGGTCTTGCGCCAGTCCGTCCCTGGTCGGCAGCGGGGCTTCAAATATAATAGCATCGTAGGTTTTCGCGATGCCGTCCAGGCCGTCGTTGACCCATGCATGCACCAGATTTTCTGTTCCGGTCCGTCTGCAGGCGGCAATGGTGTTGGCAACTGCAACAGGGTTGATATCTGTGGCATCCACCTGAATTCCGTATTTCAAGGCGATGCAGATCGCTTCAAGGCCTGCTCCCGCTCCCAGTACCAGAACATTCCTGCAGTCCCCGAGATCATAAAGAACAGCCTCAAGCAGGTGCTGGTCATAACGATTATTGTAATAAAAGACGCTGGGGAACAGAGGGATCGCACAGACGTTTCCCCGGGTTTCCAGGAGTATGTCGGTTACAATTTTCATATCGGGTTTCGTGTCCCAGAAAATCCCGCAATCAAGATGTCCAAAGAGAGAGGTGTCTGCCCAGGAGGGCTCCAGGGTTTGCAACATGTCATCCATGGATTTTGAAAATAATCCTTCAATGGCACCCCGGAGTATCGGCAGGATAAACGTTCCCTGAGCATAGGATTCCAGAAGAAGGCTTGAATGACAGAAGAGGATCTCGTTATCCCCTCGCAGAAAGACGATCAAGATCGGAAAAACCTTGCCATGAATCCTGTAGGAAAGAAGAACAGCCTTGTCTTCATTGGCTTCAAGCAAGGAGGCTGCAAGAGAATTCAATCTGATGACGAGATACTCGTCGGCAAGGACCAGATCGTCAAGCGGAAGCTCAATTCCCAGCGAGTCGAGAAAAAGCCCCAGATCTCCTTCCTGCATTGAAGACGTGGATGTAAGGGGTGGCATAGGCGGTTCCATGAAGTGGGTTCCGGGAAAATTATAACGTGCAGCAATTTTTTGTGCTGTATCTCCAGTTGACCGGCATCGCTGGATCGGACTGGCAAGCCTGGGCGAAACATGAAAGCTTGTCAATTCAGCATGGCACGGCCAGGGTATGAAGAGACTTCATATAAAACAGCTACAGTATGCACGTTCTCTCCCTTTAGCCAATACAGAAAGAAGGGGAGGAGGGAAAATGGCAAAAGCGCCCGGCGGCCTCCTCGATTCTCGTCTGGAGTGAAGGCCGCAGCGACATGTCCTTCCTGCACCGCCGCGAGTGGGAAGTATCACAGAACCATTTCCAGAGGAAAATGGACCGTGATTACAACGAATTTCTAACAAAACAATAACAGGTCCTGAATTAGTGCGGCCTATTATCAGAGTCAGTGCTCAATAGAACAGCCTATTCTCAGGGAGATAGACCCATGAAAAAAAAGAATACCGTCAAATTCGACAGAGCAAACAGAATAATAACCTTCGAAGGGAAAGTTATTGTTGATCTGAGGTTGATCGGAACCCCGTCCAAAGCCAGGTTATATTCAAAATCCGGGAGCGATGCAACCGGTTTATCTACCGATTTTTCGATATCCGAAACGATGCTCCCTTTCGATTTTGGTTTTTTTTCTCTCGGCACAGCAGGGTTTATAGCTGCGGCCATTGAAAATAAACTTGAAATTGATGGAATGCTCGTTCTCAATGGCATTGAAGATGCCTACAGGCATGTCTGGATGAGCGACCAGCGGATATCCAGAACAAAACCCGCCTTCAAGGAATCAGAACGCTTCGCAGGTGACTGCTGAGGTTCCATCTCCTCCTTCGTGCCTGCTTCCGTTCATGAAATTCTGCAGGCAATCATTGCTGCCTTCGGCCTCCCGTATTTTGCTTGATGAAGCAAGGAGCATGATAACGCGCAAAGGCCGGTCTGCAGGGCTCCCTGTGTTCAGCGCCATGACCATGATTTTTTCGCACCACTATTCCAGTGCCATTTTTCAAGACTGAAGTTATATTGGGCAAAATTTCAGCTGGGTCTTTTTGGGCTCTGTGGCAGCGTCCCTTGCCTTAACCGCGATTGAAGAAAAAATTGCTCAATCCCTTGTTGATTTTCCGGGATGTCCTTCATCTGAGGAGGAGGTGATGCTGTCATGGACGTTTCCTGCAGCGTTTTTGCAGAACAGGGCCTTCGTCCCACCCCGGCGAACCTGTCCGAAGTCCAAGAGGTATTCAAATTTTTCAGGATAGACATGACAATCATCACCATCTCAAGAGGATTTTGCTGCAATGGCCAGGAAGTAGCTGAAAACGTGGCCAAACAGCTTGGTTATCGCAGTGTGTCCAATGAAGTCATTTATGATGCAGCTGAAAAATTCCGGATTCCTCACCATACGCTCGGCCAGGCACTCCATGACGCGCCCTCGGTTCTTCAGCGTTTTACCTCCGAAAAACAAAAATACGTCGCTTACGTGGCTGCGGAAATTCTTGACCATTTTGCACAGGATAATGTGGTGTATCATGGCCTGGCCGGGCAATTTTTTGCAAAGGACGTCGCCCATATTCTCAGGGTGAGGCTCATGACGAATCCGGCAGACCGCATCGCCATGCTGATGAAGAGAAAAAATCTGAGCCAGGAGCAGGCCGCGGCAGTCTTACGAAGGGATGATCGTGAACGCAAAGTCTGGAGCCGCTGGTACTATGGTGAGGAGGCGGCGGACCTGACGCTCTATGATATGATCATCCATGTTGACAGGATGACTGTGAATAAAACCGTCGATTTGATCTGTGAAGCGGTGAGGCAACCGCGATACCAGGCTGACTGTATGTCCCAAGCGGCTGTTGAAAATCTGGCGCTGGCAGCCAGGATCAAAGCCAGCCTTCTAGCCGAATTTCCTGTTTATGATGTTATTGCAGAGGGAAAATCAGTCGAAATTACTGTCAGGTTCACGATGCATACGGATACGGCCATCACCAACGTCATCAAGGACCGGGTTTTAAGGATGCCGGGAGTGTCCTCCGTTTCGGTCAATCTCATCCCCAGTTCCCTGTTCACATAAGGGCTGCGCCTTTTTCGGGGGTTGGAAAACCAGGATGTTTCTCCGGCCCCGGACCATGGCAAGGGGCAGTTCAGCAGTCCAGGATTGTGGGTTTGCCATCAAACATCAAACAGTTGCAGCAGTTTTGTCTCCCACGAAGCCGGATAGCCGCCTCTGCAGAGTCTGAATTGCGCTCTGGTCCGTCGTAAACAGGTTTTCACTCCCGATCTGGTTGCCCAGGCCGGTCCGGTCGATGACATCCAGAGCCTGTTCTTTGAATCCACTGAAACACAGGGGAGTCCCGCTGGCCTTGAATCGGGTGATCAGTTTGGACAGCATATCCACGCCAGAGGCGTCTATCTCATTTATACCGCTGCATTTAACCAGAATAATGCTGATACCGGGATTGTTGCGCTCCAGCGTCAATATGGCCTTTTCAAAGGCCGATACATTGATAAAGCGCAAGGCGCCATCGAAACGGATCATACCCAGGCGAGAGTCCAGAGGGGGCAGGTTGTGCCGTTGCGCGTCCCGCAGTGTTCCGTCCTGATGCATTCCCAGCATGGCGATGCGGGGTTTCATCATACGATACAGCAAGAGACCCATGGAAAGGCCGATGCCGATCAGGATGCCATCCTGAATGTTCGGAGAAAAGGCCAGAGTGGCAACAAAGGTCGTTACGGAGGCGATACCGTCGTCACGGCTTACACGCCATGAATTCAGCATAATGGGAAAGTTGATCAGGCCGACGACAGCTACCATGATGATCGCAGCCAGCACGGGCTTAGGCAGGTGATAGAGAAGCGGCGTCAGAAAAAGCAGGGTCAGGAGCACACAGACCGCAGAAATAATTGAAGACATGCTCGTACGCGCGTTGGAGGCCAGATTGAGGGCCGAACGCGAAAAGGAACCGCTGACCGGCATGGAATGGCAGAAGGCCGCGGCCACCTTGGCCAGTCCCTGTCCGATGAGTTCCTTGTTTTCATCCCAGGGTTGGCGTGTGTTGTTGGCAATGACTTTAGAACTTGACATTGCTTCCATAAAGCTCACCAACGCAATGATAAAAGCGGCCGGCAGCAAGGTGATTGATGTTTGCCAATCCATCGACGGAAGGCTGATTGTGGGTAAGCCCTGCGGGATTTCTCCGACCACCTTGCCGCCCATGTTGGCAAAGCCTATGACATAGCTGACCCCTGTCAAAAAACTGACGGTGATGAGTACTCCGGGCAATTTCGGCGCCCACCTCTTGAGAGACAATATCATTACCACCGCGGTGACACCAAAACCTAAGGACAATGCGTGCAGCGAGTTGATATGTTTGACCACATGCCAGATATCCAGCATGAAGTGCGATGACTGCGGAGCATGGATGCCCAGCATGGTCGGCAATTGCGAGAGCCCGATGATCAGGGCTGCGGCATTGATGAATCCCATCAAGACAGGATGCGACAGGAAATTAAGCAACGCCCCGACCCGCAACACACCAAAGAGGATCTGGAACAGCCCCGACAGCAGGGCCAGCAGGATGACGCAGGAGTAAAACACCTCCGTGTGCTGGGTAGCCAGCGGGGCGACGCTGGCTGCAGCCAGTAAAGAGGTCATGGCGACCGGGCCGGTGGACAGTTGCCGTGATGATCCGAAAACCGCGCCGACAATCGTGGGAATCAAAGCGGCGTATAATCCATAATATGCCGGGACTCCGGCAAGTCTGGCGTATGCCAGCGACTGGGGAATGGCAACCAGGGAAACCGTAATGCCAGCAATCAGGTCAGATTTAAAAGTGGATGTGTCAAGTGAAAACGGCTTGGCAAGCAATGACGTAAGTGCGGTTGCTGATTTCATCAATCCCTCCTGGCATACAGGGCATAATCTTTGAAAGACGATCAGGGGCCGGAACAGGAAAAACCCCTGATTCAGGAAAGCGCAAGGGGCGGCTGTTCATTCGAAACCTCTGCAATACAAAAAAGTACGCTACCCCTTCACCATGCTTTCCGCAAGAATTATTATGTACTGGAAAGACAGGATATTATACGCAGAATCCAGTGAGAAATTCCATGAATAGGTCAGGCTGACGCGGGGACGGCGGTCTGAGAGAGACGCATGTCAAGAGAGGGTACCTGCGCTTGATATGCGCATGGCATCGTATGCGGGTATTCCTTTTCAACTTGATTTTCTGCAGTGGAATCAATACGGAATCGACGAATGATCCCGGTCAGGCGGCTTGCAATGTCCTGGATATTGTCCGCCGAATCAGAAGTCCTGTGCGCTGCGGATTGTGCCTTGTTCAGCAATTCGGCTATATCCTGTGAAAGATGGATGATCGTATCGCCGGATTGATCGCCGGCAGCGATGGCGCCGGAAATTGCGGCTACGACATTGAGCACCTTCTCGCTTTCCCGCTCTATCTGGGCAACGGCCTCACCTGCCGGACGCGTTGCGGATATGCTGGCATTGACAAGATCTATCATCTGATTCATCTCCGTGGCCGAAGCTGATGAGATGTTCTGCATGTCAACCACTCTTGTCCCGATCTCCCTGGCGGCCTTTTCGGTTGCAGCAGCCAGATTACGCACCTCGCCAGCCACTACCGCAAAGCCGCGTCCCAAGGCTCCGGCCCGTGCAGCCTCAATGGTTGCATTCAGAGCAAGCAGGTTGGTCTGCTTGGTGATGCTCTGCACGTCCTCGACAACGCCTCCGATCTTTTTTCCGGCATCGACGAGGGCAAAAATACGTTCAGCGGCCTTCCGGACAATTCCTTCCACGCCGTCGATTTCGGCTACTCCCGAGCGGATGATTTCGGCATTCCGGGTGGCAATCTGTCCTGACTGCTGGGTGATATCGGCTGCCATTCGGGTATGCTGGGAAATCTGGCTGATATGGCTGGCGATACTCTGCGCCGCAAGGTGAATATCTGTCGAGGCCTTCGTCCCCGATTCGGCAATGACCTCTACGACCTTGGCCTCCCGATGCATTATTTCAGTCGCTGTAATGCTGTCATAAATAACCGCGATCATCTCTGCCAGACTTTTCTGCAAAGTGTCGAGAAGATGGTTCAGCGCGCCCATCGAACGCCCCAGTTCATCATCTCCCTGCCGGGGAATCCGGAGGGTGAAATCAAGATTCCGGGTAATCTGCTGTATGGTCGTATCCATAAGCCGGAGCGGATGAAGAATGCGTTGCTGAAGAATGGCCCCTATGCTCAGCAGGGCAATGACCATCAGCACCGCAAGGACGATGAAACGCAGGGCCGCGAGGCGCATATCCCGGTCAAGTCCCCTGGTGGCGGATTCCTGGCCTCGTCCGGCTTCAATCTTAAGGGTATCTACTACCTGTTCCACCTCGACCAGGGAGGGCTTGACGGAACCTGCAAGCACAGCCTGAGCGATCTCCAGATTCCCCGCAACTGCCATTTTCCTGACATTGTCAACGGCCTTGAAATAGCCTTTCAGGCTTTCCCGCAGTTCCTCCAGTAATCCATGCTGCCGTTCGGATGTCAGCAAATCCGCACTCTTGGCAAGCATCTGCTCGACCTTCTGATGAGCCTGATCCACCTGGGACTGGGCTTTGTTCAATTGGGTTTCGTCACTCTCAAAGGCTATGCCGGAGACATCGGCCTGCAGGCGTTCCAGGGTGGACTCCAGATCGGTAACCAGCAGGACACCGGGAAAGCTGTGCTGGATTATGTGCTGAATGGCGCCCTCTGTCCGATGTGTCTGAAAAAGGCTGATGGCAATAACGAAGAGAAGGGCCGCGCAGGCAACTGCATTCAAGAGCCAGATGCGCCCTCGAATCGACAGCTGAATGCGGCCCAGACTCTTTCGATAGACCCATTGAAGAGGTTTTGTCAGAATTTTAAAAAATGCTGTAATTATCGTTACCATTGGGAATCCCTGATAAAAATTATATCCCGCGTATGAAAATACCGGTTCTCATGCGTACTCGTATGAGGAGATTATCAGGAAGATATGTTTTGAAAATGTTATGATTTGATAAAGATGTTGTCCGGTGCCTGTGAATTTTATATTTATGTAACGATACCGCAGCGTAAGAATTCAGGTTATCCTTGCATGATTCACGCTTTCATGAAACACGGTCTGCCGGGCCTTAT
>Ga0214222_1000348_pt1 | contig 13403 bp, 18 predicted proteins | sample TroBogypolimnion_29_FD_153060 | JGI IMG/M metagenome (GOLD analysis project Ga0214222, IMG submission 153060) | Freshwater microbial communities from Trout Bog Lake, WI - 20AUG2007 hypolimnion | ecosystem: Environmental > Aquatic > Freshwater > Lake > Hypolimnion/Profundal zone | place: Trout... | reverse complement strand
GTGACATGGCTCAAATTCTATACCCGATTACTAGTTTTGTCGTTTTAAACGTCATTCTTATTGCAGGAATTAATTGACAGCCCCTCTAAAAGCACGTTTTAGAGTAGGACCCCAGATAGCAGAGTCGCATATAGCTCTTGTGACTAACCGCCCAAAGGGGTTAAAGCACTTAGTTTATCCGGCCGCCAATTCTTTTGGCAAGAGAGCTAATTCCGCCGCCATTAATAACTTTAATGTAGCCAAGGGAAATGAGGGTTCTGCGAGCCGACGCTGAGCGCATTCCTGATGCACAGAATACGACTGTTGGCTTTTCCTTCTCGGGCAAAAGGTGAGTTGATTTTTTGGCTATTTCTGCCAAAGGAATATTTAGCGCTCCAAGTATTCCGCCACGAGAAACCTCTCCAGGAGAGCGAACGTCCACCAATACAGCATCTTCTGGAATTGACTCATGGCTTGACTCTATAAATAAATTACGTAGCGCACTAAGAAAACTCATTTTTTCCTCTTGTATTAATAAACCTTGCTAGTTATTCATCACGAAGGAACTCCAGATAATTAAACCAGAGCTATAAGATTGATCCTAGAGCTCAAAAGAGGTTCTAGCGTATAAAAATCAATTATTAGACCGCGATGAATGAAATACTATGCGCCCTCAGCACTCTTTTTAACAAATAGCCTAATAAAGAAAATAGCCATCCCAATCATAAATAAGATAACAGCCAAACTTAACTGGCCCGCAAAAGATCCAAATAGTTCGATCCACATTTTCATTTTATTGACTCCCTTTGATAAATTAATTGCAGAGCCTTTCGTAATACTATAATTTTGACTGCAATTAAGGTAATGGACTACAACGCCGGATGTAATTGCGTTCCCAGAATGTCCATCACGCGAACATTTACAGGAATCCCAGCACTCACACTTGAAGATACTGTACAAAAGTCTTGAAACTGCGCCAGGACTCGATCTAGGTTCTCCAGCGTCTCGCCTGGAACACCAATAAGTATTTCAACTTGTATTGATAGGACGCGCAAACGATTTTGCTCATTACGGCCTATATCGCAACTAGCTTTAGTCTCAATTGAGCCAGGATCCTGTTTAAATTTCCTCAAAGCAAAAAGAAATGAATCTGATAGGCAGTTTGCTACTGCAGCAATCAATAGCTGCGATGGAGCGGCACCATCTGATTTTCCCAGTGGAGGTGGCTCATCGCCATAAAATGGATCTTTTTCTTCGTTGTAAAAAATCGCAAACTTATAATCCGATTGCTGTACCAATCTGACAGATACATCACCGCTCATAAGTAACTCCCGCCTCAATAATCAATGGTTAGTAAAGCCTTAAGGATCTATTCAAACTTAATAGGCTCTGGTTTGGCCACAGGATTACCTGCCTCAGCCCACGCATCAAATCCACCCGCGATTGACTGAACATGCAAATAACCCATCTCATGTAAAACTTTAGAAGCCAATGCGGCTCTCCCACTATTTTTACAATATAGAACTATTTTTAAACTACGCGCACTCAACTCAGGATCGTTGCTTAACTTAAATTCCAGTAGCCCTCTTGAAATGTGAATAGCCCCAGGGATATGGCCATTTATATATTCGTCTGCTTCCCTAACATCGAGTAATACATCAGAATTCTGAATGGCTACTTGGGCATCCGCCAAGCTCACTTCATTGATCGCAGCTTTAGCTGCAGCAACTAGATCATGTGCTGTCTTCATTGATTTCCTTTATTGATGATGTCTTTCATTATATATTATTATATATTGTAAGTTGGTTAATCCCGAGTAACCTTGGAACCAACCAACTCAACATCTTCCATGGGGTATGGATCTGCCACATAAGCAGGCCCCTTCATCAGCTTCACTAGAAATGCACCAATTGTGACCGTAAAAATTGCCAGCCAATAGACAATCAAAGTACCCAATCCCAAGATGTCTATTAGCTTGATAGATGGCGCTGAAATTTGAAAATAGGAATAAAAAACAGGCATTCTTACTAGCAGCGATGGGAGGAAAATCAGAAGACTACCCAGCGCAAGCAAAACGGGTGCCTTGCGAAGGATTTTACGTTCAACTCCCGGAGGGCTAACATGAAATCCTGAAAGGATATTTAATAGTGTATTCATAACTGATCACTCTATTCGCAATTGAAGCACCCCACTTTGTTTTAAATCAAATATTTTTAATGCTTGAAATGACCGCTTCTGGCCGATTTGAGACGCCTGAGCCAATTTGATCAACTAGGCGCTTCTCGACCCTAAGCCGAAGTTGATGACAATAAAAACCTCTCGAAGGCATCTCTGCTAGCTCTTGCGTGATGCTAAAGGACTTGAGGCTGAGCCTAGGAGACCCTATCTAATTCAAGATTAAGCTGCATATAGAGCCAGTAAGGCAACAGTTGCGATGGAGGCTCAGCACCTTCATAGGGATCACATGTTTCAAAACCATGGGACATATACATGGATTGTGCGTTCTTCATAAAAACACCTGTATCTAAATTGAGTGTTTTAAAGCCGCGACTTTTTGCTTCCAAAATTAATTTTTCAAGGACCTTACTCCCATACCCGTGTCCCCGATTTTCTGGCTTGGTATAAATTCTGACTACCTCACCGTTTCCACTGGGAAGTTGTCTCAAGCCACCCATGGCAATAGGAGCCCCATCAAGCACTAAAAGATAAAATGCAGCATTAGTACGGTCCTTAGGAGAAATGATGTTCATGGCCTTGGTGATATACATATCCATTGGCATCCCCGTGATATCTTCAATCGAGAAATTACAGGTTGCTTGCATCTGGTCATTCATCCAAGAAAAGTATTCCCTGGTCATTGTTAAGGCGGCATCTGACCACATAGTGTTATGGGCATCCACAAAATAAGTTTGCGTCATTTAAATACACTCCAATATGTAAAATTTTTAAGATACCAACTCAGTTGTATCAAGTTTAAAGTGCCTATGGTTTCGGGCAGCGTTCCATCATTTTTTGATCAAAGGTCTCTGGACCAGCATCTTTAATAAATTTTTGGGTGGCTAGCAGCATAGATTCATTCTGTGGATACTTAAGCTTATAAGTATTTAGATCTTGATCTGCTTTGGCGTAAACAGTTCTAGCCTCATCAGTTAGGAGGTAATCAGTAATTGCACTACCTTTTTTCTTGCTATAGGTAGCCCAACCCTGCTCAAGCTCAGACTTTTCACTCAAGCCTTTAGGTGTTGTCTGCTCAAATAAGCGAGGGAATTTGATATTGACTAAAGCTTGCCGTGCATGACCGTACTCAGGGTCATCCTGAACATACACAACCCTATTTACCTTAGTCATGGCAATCATTCCAGTACACATTGCGCAAGGCTCCAAAGAGGTATAAATAGTGTAGCCATCCATATACTTACCAATACCAGGGCAATTTAAAAATGCCTGAATTAAACGAACCTCGCCATGTTGACTGGAATCATCACGCACCACTACCGAATTTCTCGCCCAAAATACAGGCGTTGAATTTTGATCAACCAGGATCGAGCCAATATTATGTCCGCGACCATTACGAGATGTTTGCCAATCCTTGTAAACCATCGCCAAAGCAGCTAGAGATAAAACATTATCCCTTTCTTTTTGGGGCAAATCCACGCCCTTGTTCTGGGCCACAGCAGATGAAATTGTCACAGCCAACATCAGTAAGATAAAAAATTGCTTCGTTTTGTTGATGAATAAGGGCAAAGTAGCCTCCTGCTTGATTGGCTTTAAGTAGGTTCAGGTTACCACCACTAAGCGCCAATGGTTACACTGACGATAACTTATGAATATCAACCTAAATACCCTCTTATCCGATTTTGGCATTGGTACGATTGTTTTCGCATCAACCAACATCGATGACATCTTTCTGCTCGCCGCCTTTTTTGCCGATCCAAAGTTACTCCGCAGATCAATTGTTCTGGGCCAATATTTTGGCATTGCATTGCTGTCCCTAGTGAGCGTGCTTGCAGCCATGTTAGCTCTGACCATCCCATCCGAATGGGTGGCTTTACTGGGGCTAGCACCCTTGTACCTTGGCTTGCAAAAGCTACCTGACTTATGGAGAAAATCCGCACTAGATCAGAATGAAGAAGACCATGAAATTCAAGAGCAAGAACATAAAGTAGAAAAAAGCTTTCACTCTCAAGTGATTGCAGTCATGAGTGTCACCGTAGCAAATGGTGGGGATAACATTGGGGTTTATGTACCTCTTTTTGCTACCTCAACTCACTCCATACCCGCCTACCTTCTCACCTTTATTTTCATGACCGGAATTTGGTGCGCAGTAGGCTATCTACTGGTTAAGGATCAAGTGTTTGGTGGCTTTATCCGAAAATATGGCCATAAAATTTTCCCCGTTGTTTTAATTGCCTTGGGAATACATATTCTATTCGGAGCTGTTGGGCTGCTAAGATAGGCCATGGAAATTAATAAAATGCAGGCCGCCTATAACCCACAGGTTTTCTTTGCGGCCGAGAGAACCCTTTTGGCATGGCAAAGATCATCAATCTCTTTTATCGCCCTGGGTTTTGTCATTGAACGCTTTGGAATATTTATAAAGTTCCTAAAGATTGCAAACAACATTCCCGACAACAGTATTCATCTTTCTGCTTTTATCGGGATATTTTTCATCGCCATGGGCTCGCTAATCTCCCTCTTATCGGCGCTCCAACACCAAAACTTCCTGAGAACACTGCCTGCAAGCGATCTACCGAGCAGGTATTTTATTTTTCTAGGCCCCTTAGTCAGCTACACCATGTTCTTTGCAGCCATTGGTCTAGCTATTTGGCTGATGATTTCAAACTCGTTCGTTGTGTAGCACTTTAAATCAATTACCTGACCACGACTGCTGGTGAAGCTGGAATTGCACCAGGAATCTTGGCAATCGTCACAAGGGTTGCCATAAATTCCATGACCTCCTTACTGTAAGAACCATCGTCATCCGCTATGGAGTAGCTTACCCCTTTGTATTTGACGGTGGCAACAGGATGGGAAATCGGCGTATCGCGGTAAACCTTGAAAAAGGGGTGGGGTTGTTTATAACGCTCGTTATAACTATCAACTACCGATTTAGATGGCTGAATCATCACCATTTTTGAACCGTCTCCCGCAAACTGGGCATTGAGCACTGACCCCAAAAAATCAAATACATTTCCCGGTGAGCGAATGCCAATCACCAGCTCCATATTGCTTGCTTTAGGATATGCCGATGTGAATGATTGAATCACTTTTGCGTAATTCAAATCGGTCTTTTCATGCTTTGGCGAGTCCGCACAATAGGAATCTGAGCTCAACAGATCTCCCAGCAATTGCTGTGAGCGGTATTTATTGACGCAAATGCGGGACCTTGACTCATTACGAACCAGTTGATAGACCTCCTTACCATTGCTATTCATTTTGTCAAATGAAATGAGGCCTTTGGCCAAATTGTCGACCGTCGTGGAGCCCCAAGAATCCAGTGACTTCGTTAGCAAGCCTTTATCAATTGCTGGACCCAGAGGTGTCTTGAGTTGCGTATTCTCAACAGTTAAACCAGCCTCTATTAACAAATAGAGTAGATTTTGAAACTCTTTGTACTGTGGGTCCAAAGGGTCGTTATTAAAGTGATGAACGATTGAATTATTACTACGCAGCTCAATACTTTCAATTAATAAAGTGTAAGAAACCGCTCTTGGTAAAAGCCGTTCTGTTCCCTTAAGACCTAAAACGCTTAGCGGTATCTCCTTAAGAAAAGATTGCATGAACTGCGCATTATCTAAAGAAGCCTGAGTAAAGGTAAATCCATTATTAACTGCAAGCCCGATGTTGCTGGCGGTAACTGCGGGTGGCGCCACGGGACTCCCAACGCTTTGGGTGGTAGATGCACCTGCATTTGCCAGCACATTGCCGGTACCTATGACGGATGGGATATCCAGAAAACTGAGCGGCATATTTTTGGATGAGCGAACCACATTCAACAGAATATTGTCATTGCTATAGCCCTCAACTACCTCGCGGTAGGCAGAAGACATGTCGCTAAAACTAGATGAGTTGATGGTGGTGCAACCAGCCATCAAACCTAGAAAGCTAAAGGCTACTAGAGAGCGCATTTTCATAACTAAACCTATCATCCATTTATTAAACTACTAATACTAAAAATCACTCGGGATAGATCTCATTCCAAAATGCGCATTGATGACCCGCCTTGGAGCTTGCTTGAGTGCCACCATAAGCACTATACGCATGAATATTTCCAGGACTAAAGAACATGACTTTGTTGGATGATGGATTTTGTTTCGCCCCATCGTACTGTGGCCATATTGGTTGGCTAGCGGCCTTGGGATTACCATCCCGCATAAAACTTGCCAGATATACCGTCATTTGCTTGCCTAAATTTTGTGAGGCCAGAGATAAATTAGGGGCATCAATGGCAGCTGTATTGGATAGGTTTGGAAAGAAATAATTAAGAATCGACGAGTGCACTGCCCCAAGCAGAAAGCCAGGGTTGCTGCCTTTGGCAATACCAACGCCAAGCACCAGCGCATTAGGGTCACCAAACTCAAATTGGTAGATTGGAGGCATTCCAGGCACGCCGTTCAAGGCATTGGCAGTTCGAAGATAAAAACAGTTATTAATGCCAACATGGGGATTAAAGTCTGAGAGCATAGAACCTAAGGTAGCACCATTTAAATTTTTAGGATTTTGAGCGCTCTCAAAATATCTTCCAATAATTTTCTGACTCGTCTTTTGATCAGCCCCATAAAAGGCTGGCAAGTAATAGCGATTTACGTTTTCAAGATTTGCAGGATATTTAGTATGGTTGGCGTTGTCACCCAAAACATCATATCCAACGTAAAGTCGCAATTCATTTTGAGCGCCCCCCATCACCAATGGCACCTTCATAATATTGCCCGTTTCAACGGCATTTTTAAATGAACGTGGTACGGTCTTATTCCCCGTTACAGGGACAAAGCTGAGGATGCTATTACCTGCTTCAAACGTTTGTGCTTCAAGCAACTGGGCTACAGGGATCTTTTTTAAGCAAGCCAATGATTCTGCATCTGAGTAATTTGCATCGCCTGGGACAGGGCAGCTAAAACGCCTATTTAGATCTTTAGGGTTATGCGCGACTGATTTCCATATTGGAGTAGCCAACGCCTGCTTCAGTGTCGGAAGCTCCTGCAAGCAAGCACCACTAATTAAAATTGCTTTTTGGAACAGGCCAGACACTGCTTCCGGGCTTGCTAAATGTTGGCAAATCGAGCCGGTACCCGCTGATTCACCTGCTACGGTGACATTTTTAACGTCACCACCAAAAGCCCCAATATTTTTCTGCACCCATCTCAGCGCCTCACGCTGATCTTCTATGCCCAGATCCCCATTAGAACCAGCATCCATTGCAGGATGAGGCATAAAACCAAACAGTCCGACTCGATAGTTGATTGATACTATGACCATCCGTCCGTCATGAGCCATCCGCTCTAATTTATAGAGGTTTGAGCCACCCCCAACGAAACCTCCACCGGGTATCCAGACCATCACTGGAAGTTTTTCATTAGGCCTTAAGTCTGATGGCGCTGAAACATTTAAGTACAGGCAATCCTCATTTAGGCTTTCCTCAGTTAAATTAAACCGAGCGGCCTGAGGACAGTTACTTGCAAATTTAGTGGCATCCTTTACCCCACTCCACGAGCTTGCTGCAACGGGCATATCAAAACGTGGCGCCGTTGCATAGGGAATCCCCCTGAAGTCATTTACCCCTCCAGCAGCACTACTCAACCCCTTTAAAGGCCCCGAGGGGGTTTGAATGATCAGTTCTGGAGTCTGGGCAATAACATGATCAATACATAGAAGAGAGAGAAAAAAGCAGGCACACAGTAAAGAAAGAATTTTTTTCACAAAAGAATTAGTCATAATCGTTTCAGGTCAGTAAGCGTAGGGGCATTGATGCACTAGGACTCATCATCAATCAGGGTAACTCTTTAGGCAAAATGAAGCCAAAAATATCTCTCCTATGCCATTAGACCAGCAAACTACGATGCAATGATTTACTCAATCGCATCCCCGAACCAGAAGGGTGGTCTAAATACCCATCGTATGCGCCAAAATACCTCCACGCTTATCCAATCACCCTCTAATATAGAGCCTTCCATTCATTAAAATCTGGCCTTGGAGCGCGGTATGACTAATCAATTTGAAAGACTTCCAGCAAAAATTAGAAAAAATGTAAATCTGAGAGCCTCTAAGATATACATCGTCAAAGGTGAGGTTCGGGTGTTGAAAAATGTAAGGCTCACCGCTCAGGATGGCGTGAAGATACTTTTGGTCAATGGGGTGTTTAAAGATAGTTGCATCAAACGCTCTACCCTGATTTTTGATCAAGGCTCCCAACTGCTAGCAAAAAAAATTCAGTTCAGCGCGGCGAATGATGAATTAAAATCCGTTAAGGCTGCCGATAACGGTGGTCTTTGGTTTATTGGCAACTACGCAGATGCCAATAAAGATGGCATCGGCATCAAAGTAAATAGAAAAAATCCTCTCTCTCACTTTTCAGCGCAGACAATCACCGCTAAATATTTAGGTCGGAAGGATCAATACGTCAGTTCAAAATCTGGAAAGCTCGTTGATATTGGCGATGATGTTGATGCCATCTCAGTTATCGGGGTGGGGCCAAGCGAATGGTCTATTCAGTCGATTAAAAGTTACTATTCAGCGGATGATGGCATTGACTTTAATAACTCCCATGTTCGCTTAATGAATTTAGAGGTCAAGTCACCCACCGAAGATGGCATTAACTTAAGTAGCAGTAGAGTTGAGATTCACAAAAGCCTTGTTCTTGACGTTAGCAAATCGAAGGTGGCCGATCGTGATTTAGTCGACTTGGAAACGGATGACGGCGCATCCTATCTTGAGCTATATACCGGCTGCTCAGTAAAGTTGAATGGCGTATTTGGCGATGAGGTAATTTTAAGCTCTTCCGAAATGCCCAACCCGAACACCAAATCAGACAATGAAGTGCCCTACCTCTTCTCCGGAAAGCTCAAGCATGCCGCACTCATTTACTCAATCGACAAAGACTGATCATTGACTATGCACTATCAAGCCCCCACACAAATAGCCCATTTAAAAAGATACTTAAAGTTATTCTTTTCGAGAGAGAGAAAGGGTTGGCTAAAGATCTTACGCTTTTACAACGTCTATATCCCATTGGGGATTGTTTGCATTATCGGATTAGCAATCTACATTAATCCATTGCCTCCAACTACCGCCTATCTAGCTGTTGGGCAAGATGGCTCTTCGTACCAAGAGATATCCAAGAACTTCAAAACTTTTTTCAATAAAAACAATGTCGATCTTGAATTAATATCTACTAGCGGCCTTGGCGAAGGCCTAAAAGGACTTCATGACGTCAAATCTAAAATCAATGCCAGCTTCTTGACTGTTGGCTTTGCCAATGACAAGGACTACCCAGATCTTGTATCGCTAGGTAGCGTGCAATTCGCCCCGATTTGGATTTTCTATAAAGGGGCGGAGATCGAAACCAATGACCCATTTAGGTACTTTTCAACTAAAAAAATATCCATTGGATTGCCTGGTGAAATTACCAATACACTTTATCGCAAGCTCAACCTCATTGGTGGACAACATTCGACCAGAAATATAGTAGAGCTGCCTCACAAAGATGGTGCCAAGGCACTCCAACAAGGAAAAATAGACGCTCTATTCATTGTGGATGGCATTCAATCGGAAACAGTCAAAAGTCTATTGAAAGATCCCAGCGTCAAGGTAATGAATTTTCCATTGGCGGATGCTTATATTAAAAAGCTTCCCTTCCTTCAGAAACTTACCATCCCAAAAGGCTCTCGGAGTATTGAAAAAGTAGAGCCGCCCCATGACATCACCATACTGGCCTCAACAACCAATTTATTGGTTGAAAAGGATACGCATCGCGCAATTCAATGGGCCTTTCTTTTGGCAGCCAAAGAAAATAATCGTGATTCAAATGTATTTTTCTCTTCACCAGGGTTTTTTCCAAAAGATATTGATCGCAGCTTTCAATTAAGTCCAATAGCGGAACGTTTTTATAAAAATGGTATTCCTACCATTTTTAGTTATATGCCTATTTGGGTTGCCAGTCTTCTTGACAGCATGTGGATATACATCCTCGCCTTGATTGCTGTCATTTTTCCGGTCATCCGATTGATTGAAGCGGCCAGACTTTATCCATCCGAAGGATTGATGAATAAAGCCTTTATGAATCTGCGAATACTCGATGAAGCGATTAATAAGGCCACAAGCAAAAAAGAGATTGATGAAATACTCCAAGAGATTCAAAGGTGCGAAGAGAATATTCTTGTCTTATATCTTTACGGCAAAAACTCTCGCTTTTACTTCAACCTTAAAAACGCACTGGCTGGAGTCAAACGAGATGCACAAGCCAGTCTGATTTCATTGGGTATCTAATTCGCTTAGCCAGTGGCGTCACCCTATAAGCGCGACTCCATGATTTGAATTGCTTTTTCAAAGGCTTCTGGCGAGGTTTTAACCTGCCCTAGGTAAGGCAAGTCCAATATCATCACCGTTGCAAAAAGCCATGAGATCATCGCTAGCTGAACTGCTAATGCAAAAATTCTAATGCTAGATGGTCTTAATAGTCTTAGCGCGGAAATGATGATGACGCCCAGCAAAGTGAGATAACTCAGCTGCCAAAACAAGCTTGGCAGACGACTTTGAGAGCTCGTCATTCGTAAATTTCGATATTGAGCGATATCATCCCCGGTTTTAATAACATCCATAAAGAGTGCTACCTGACGAATGCTTATAGGCTCAATTGCCCTCAAGTTTGTGAACAATTTATCAGCATAAACGCGCGTCTTTTGGTTTCGAGGGCCGCCCGACAGACCTTTCCACTCATCACCTACGATCGATTTGGTATAGGCCAACAATGTTTGACGTGCGGTTTGCGCCGCTGGCGAGCCCTCCATAACCAATAGGCGATCAAGGCTCTCAATCTGACTGGCCTCTTTAGAGATATTGCTATCAATGTCATTGGCTGTAGCCATTACTAGGACCAATACGAATCCCAGGACTACATATGCACCTGACATAACGTTTTGAGTCGCCGTATCCAAAATATCGGAATCAATATCCTCAAATCCCAAGGGGTTAGCAGCCGCTCTAAATAAGAGCGTAAGAAATCCTAAAACCAGCCATGACCCAGCTGGAAAAATGATGAATAGAACCCAATTAGGAAGGTTCTCTAAAAATGCCACACTCATCCAATATCCTCGTTAGACAATCTGATTAATACAATAGACCAACTTCCAACATCATTCGAAATTGCGAACGCTTTGCATCATTCGCCCCAAAGCCCAATCCAGGCTCGGGATTGGTAATCCGGACCACCGAACCTTCGGCTCGGGCAAAATAACCATCAAATTGAATGGTTGGGGTAATAGTAAGCGAAACTGCCGAGCTATCGGGGCCATATAACATTGAGTTTACGTTATTCAATGTACCCCCTTTTTCTTGTATGTACTCCAGCCGGAACGGCAGGCTCATTTTGGCGGAACCAAGGCCTGTAATTGCTGTACCGGGAAAGCGATAATTTCCCAAGAGCGCAGCCCCATAGGTTTGATACTCTGAGGTAATACCAATGGCCCCATTCACAGGAACTACGGTGTACTGTAGATACGGCGCCAAATACCACCGCTCGCCACTGTACTTATAGAGCGCATTCATAATTTGTGAGTTATTTTGCAAGAGCGGTGTATTGGCATTGCTCTGCGAATTACCGCTAGTAGACCCCACCCAACTCAAACCAACACTCTGCTTATCATTCAACTGATATGCGCCCGAGGCACCAAGCCAGTTCATTTTATTTGAGTAGTACCCGTCATTCCAGGTAACAGCTAGAGATAAATCATCCTTAGCGTAATTGACAACAGTCCCATAAGATACCGAGCTAGTCTGATCCCAAAGTAAACCACGTTGAATGTTTACGTTCTGGAACGTCATAGTCGATTCATAGCCGCCCATGGAAGCTAACTTTCCAGCAGTGACGGACCAGTTTTGATCAAGAACATAAGAAACCGAAGCATTGGGAATGTATCCATAAGTGTCGACGGTATTACTTAAGGTTCGGACGATAGGCTTGCCCAGTACAGGCACTGAATATAAGCCGGTTTGAATAAAAAATTGAAGATCGCCCTCACTTTTTTGAATCAATAACTGCGCATTAGAAATATCACCCGCACCACTTGAAGGATTGGTTTGTGAGAAAGCTAAGGCCGATGCCACTGGGGTAACGCGCCAAATACCCAGCGTATCCAAATTTAATGATGGAGCCTTGCCAGAGAAAGACAAAGAATCATCCATGGTAATGGCAACAGATGTGCCCACCTCATCCTCGGAGCCCAAAGCACTTGCCGAGATAAAACACATTAAAGCAACGGCAATTTTATTGAAACGCATATTAAACAATGTGGGAAATGAATATTGGCAACGATCACCGTAAGGTGCAAATAGTACTGGATTCAAAACCAAATGACCGCTTCTGGCCGAAAGCAGCCCCACTAGTAGTCATTAAATTGGCGCAAAAAAGGCAAAACTCCAGCCATTAGTGATCCAGGATTAACCCCAGCTTTCAATTGCTTGTGAAATATAGCTTTTTGATTATGAAAAGCCACTACACACACCAAAGCAAACCAGCCCATCAGTTCACCCCCTTCCTTAGCAGCGCTCCACTACCAAGACACCCTGGGAAAGTAAGTGGATCAAATACCATTTACCTGCGCGATGGAGAGGTCGTCCTCTATAAACGCAAAGACAGCAGAATCTGGCAAACCTGCTTTAAGCTCTCTGACCATCGCTGGCATCGTTACTCCACCAAACATCTCAATTTGGAATATGCCAAAGAAACTGCTAGCGCCCTATATGATGAAATTCGCTTTAAAGAAAGGTTGGGCATTAGTCACTCTAGTCGTAGATTTGCTCATGTGGCCAAGGACTGTATTAAGGAACTAGAGCAAAAGATCGCTGCTGGCATCTGCCCTATGACCAATCATGACTACATCAGAGCAATCACGCTTTACCTCGTCCCCTTCTTTGGCAATTACCAGCTTGAAAATATTACAGCCCCAGTAGTAGCGCAATACGAAGCTTGGCGCAATCTCAAGATGAAACGCATTCCGATGTGTAGCACCTTGATGACTCATGCTAGTGCGTATAACAAAGTTATCCAACATGCAGTTCTCAAAGGCTGGCTCAATCCTTCCACCCTCCTAGCGCACTTAGGGAGACATGGAGCTAAAGGCAAAGCAAGGCCGGGTTTTACTAGAGAAGAAATTGACTACCTGTTGGATTTTTTAAAAGACTATAGCCAAGGGGGTCATAGTGCACTAGCT
>Ga0214222_1000347_pt1 | contig 13515 bp, 22 predicted proteins | sample TroBogypolimnion_29_FD_153060 | JGI IMG/M metagenome (GOLD analysis project Ga0214222, IMG submission 153060) | Freshwater microbial communities from Trout Bog Lake, WI - 20AUG2007 hypolimnion | ecosystem: Environmental > Aquatic > Freshwater > Lake > Hypolimnion/Profundal zone | place: Trout... | reverse complement strand
CGTCAAGAACCACTTGGTTGGGCATCAGGTAGGCCCGGTCGAGCTTGGAGGGGTCAACCACCTTGCACTTCCAGATCGTCCTGCTAGATGCGCCCTTGGTCTTCGTGACCACCGGGGGCATGTAGGTGGCGATCGGTGCCGCGCTCTCCTGGAGGGCCAGGGCCTGACTCTCCAGGACCTCGGCAGTGTCAGCGTCTCCGGCGAGAGCAGCCTCCTCGGCCTGGAGCAGCAGGGCCTCAGCCTTGGGCGCCAGGTCGGCCTGGCGGTCGCGCTCGAGCTGCTGGAGGCGCTGCTGCTCTTTCAGGAGATCGGCGGCGATGCGGCGCTGTTCCTGGTCGAAGGTCGTGATGGAGCCCTTCAGCGCCACCTCGCACTTGGTCAGGAACTCCATGGCTGGGCAATAGGTATCCATGATGGCGGCGATCTCGGCGCGCATCGGATCCGTGATGCTCTTCCGGTACTCCTCGATCTGCTTGGCCAGCGCCTTGATGTCGCGGCACTGGTTCACCGCGGCCTGGGACTCCTCGGGGGTGCTGATCTTCACCCCCTTGACGTCCACCGGGAATTCCATGGCCTGCTTGATCAGCAGGGCGCCTTCCGGGGGGAGGGTGACGAGGGCGTCCATCAGAACGCCAATTCGTCTTCACCCATCAGGGCGCAGGGGAAATCGGCGAGGTTGAGGTACTCGCCATCAGAGACGAGCTTGATCTGCATCGTGGCACCCAGCCCCTGGTGGGCCGCCAACAGTGCCTTCTCGTCGAAGGCACCGCCATGAGGAGCGCCCAGCCCTGCCAGTTCGTGCAGGCGACACACGTAGGCATAAGTCCGCTTGGACTGAGCATCGGAACTAAAGCCAAGCCAGTCCTCGTAGAAGAACTGACCATCGGGGCTCTGGTATTCGACGATCAGCTTCCCGGTCTTGTTGTTGAACCTGATTGAAGCCAGGGTGACGGCGTGGGTGCCCTCCGAGAATTTGACCTGATTCTCGGGGCGAGTGGGGGTTTGTGGTGCTCCTGGGAAATTGATCATGATGACGGCCTCCTATGCCGCAGTGGTGGTGCTGGTGGTGGGGGTCTGGTTGATGATCCGGACAGTGCGGGCGGACTTGGTTTCGTTGCCGAGCATGTCCTGGCTGACGAGGCGATCCCGCAGCCTGGCGAACTCTTCAGCCTTCATACGGGCGAGGGTGGGCCCATGCGCCCCTGGCAGCAGGTGGCCAGCCTTGGCGCAGTACGCCCGCAGGCAGTCCCGGTTGATGTGGAAGGCACCGATCAGTTGGCCCAGCGCCTCGTACTGCGTCTGGCTAATGCCGCCGTTGGGCTCGTCGGTGTCGGCGGGCAGGGGGTCGATGCTGTCTACGAAGTCACTGGCGGCCTGGCTGACTTCTGGCGGAGCCGGGCGCTCCATCTGGCTGAAGACCTCGCCCGGAGTGGTGGGTTCCATGACGCTCTTGATCTTGGCGATCTCGGCCAGGAGGTCCGGCAGGGAGGTTGGGCCCTCCTTGTCAAAACCATCCACCAGCGCCTTGCGGGTGTTCTCCGGCATGCCCACGGTGACGGCGGCCAGTTCGCACATGGCGTCCAGCCATTCTCTGGGCGGTTCGCCCGCGATGGCCAGGACGCGATCAGACGGTGCCTCCACAGTCGGCGCAACGGGAGCGACCTTCGCCGCCAAGGTTTTGCCAGACGTGCCTGTGGAGGCAGGCGTAGGGTGGACCTTCTCCCTCGCATTGGTGGGGGCGACCTTCGCCGCCCCCTGGGGCACGGGTTGAGCAGCATGAGCTGAACTCGGTTGCGTGTCCCCTGATGCCGCCGGCGCCGCGGGAGAGGCCGTTGCATGGGTGGCCGTTACCGGGGCTGGGGCGGTGGTGGGTTCGGGAGAGAGTGAGGCGCCAGAAGCCAGCCAGTCGGCAAGCTCACGGCCTACACGCTCATCCAGATTCAGGCTACGGCCTTCGAAGAGGCCCGTGCGATCCTTCGAGGCGATGGCCAGGTGGGAGTTGCGCTCCACATCGAACATCACGCCGAACTCGTACTCCATACCGTCGGAGCTGATGGGAGCCAGGCCAATCTTCTTGACCTCGATCTTCTTGTTCGCTCCCTCCTCCATGACGTATTCCATCTTGGAGCGGAGGGTGCAAACGACGTGGATCTTGGACTGGAGCAAGGTCTCCACGAACTTGTTGTGGAGCTGCTTCATCTCGTTCCAGTTGGTGAAGCTGTTGCCACCCCGGGCGTCCTTCTGGCTCTTCTGGTCGAGGATGCCACCACTGGCTGCCCACTCATGTGTCAGCGAGTCGATGACTACCACCTCGTAGCCGCCGTCGATGAAGGCCCGCAGGGCTTCCAAATACTTCTGGGTGGTGAAAGGAGCCTCGAGTTCAATGACGTCGAAGTCGAACCGGCTGGCGTAGTAACTGGCGCTCCGGTTTTCACTGTCGATGACGCCGATCTTGCCCGTGGGGGCCAGCCCCTTGGCCACACCGATGGCGCCCAGGGTCTTCCCACCCCCGCTGGGGCCCGTGATCACGAGCTTGAGGAACACGCGCTCGCGGACTGCTTTCTTGATCTGAATGGCCATGCTGCTCTCCTATGAAGCGATGCGGTATTGCCGGTCGAGGTCTGCCTGGGCCTCGCGCCGGGCGGATTCGTTGGCGGCGGTGTGCTCGGTGAATTGCTGATCCGTCAGATACCAGAGGACCTCGCGCTCTGTTCGGGGCCGAAGTGTAGGTGTGGCTGGTTCGTGCAGGTACCCTCTGCCTCCGCATGCGCTGCAGGCTCCGGCGTAGATCCCGGGCGCCAGGAGGCCTTCCTGGCCGGTGCCGTCGCAGTGCGGGCAGGAGTAGGTCATGCCAGATCCCGTAGGTCGAGATGGAATCCCGGCTCAGGGTGGGCCCGCTCGATCCGGTCAAACTCTTCGTCTAGCTCAGGCGAGGCGAGGTCCTCTTCTGTGAGTGGGGCCGGTCGGTCCAGCGCCGCCATCTGGGCCGCAACCTCGGGATGAACGGCGGGGATGGTATAGGCCTGGGACTTGGCAATTCCCTTCAGGCCCATCACCATGGCGGATACGGCCGGGTGAGTCTCGTCGAACTGGGCGGCCATGTGGGCATTGGCGCCGATGGTGTGACGGCTCCGGATCCAGTCCCCGAGCGTCCTAGTGATGGCCGGAACGATCTTCATCAGCGCATCTTCGAGTTCGGAGGTGGGGGGTTGGTCGGTGGTCAGCTTGGTGAGTTCAGGAATGAGTTCGAGGAGCTGGACGGGGGCAAGCTGTTCTGTGGTCCTCATGCGACACCCTCTTTCTTCGCCACGCGCTCGCCAGTCGGGGCCAGCTTTCCGTTTTCTACGCGGTAGAAGACACCGGCCTCGATGCCGTCTTCGCCGACATAGCCGACCACCACGCGGAAGCGCTTGGCCTCGGCATCCCACCAGGTGAGAGCGATGGTGCCGTTGGTGCCCGCCGCCGCCGTAGAGTTGGGTCCAGCGCACATGGCGATGGAGTAGTCCCCGCTGGCCGCGAGCTGCGAGTAGTCCCCGCTGGCCGCGAGCTGCGAGTAGTCCCCGCTGGCCGCGAGCTGCGAGGAGCCCCCGCTGGCCGCGAGCTGCGAGGAGTCCCCGCTGGCCGCGAGCTGCGAGGAGTACCCGCTGGCCGCGAGCTTCGAGGAGTCCCCGCTGGCCGCGAGCTTCGAGGAGTACCCGCTGGCCGCGAGCTTCGAGGAGCCCCCGCTGGCCGCGAGCTGCGAGGAGTCCCCGCTGGCCGCGAGCTTCGAGGAGTTGCCGCTGGCCGCGAGCTGCGAGGAGTACCCGCTGGCCGCGAGCTGCGAGTAGTCCCCGCTGGCCGCGAGCTGCGAGGAGTACCCGCTGGCCGCGAGCTGCGAGGAGCCCCCGATGGCCGCGCCGCCTTCAACTGTGAAGGCGTTGGTCTTCTTCAGGTGGTCCAGCCATTTCATGGCGATACCGACCGTGGCGCCGGCCATGTCGCCGCTGTAGACCACGGCGCCGCGGGGGACCTTGACCTTCCGGTCGATCTCGACCCACTCCTCGATCTCTACGATCTGCCAGATAGCATCGTCGGCATTGCTGAGCAGGGACAGGTTGCCGCCTCCCCACAGCAGGCCGTGGAGGCCATGGCCACACTCAGGCTTCGGGTCCCAGTCGGGGCAGCTCACGGGCCCTTCCTTGGGCCATCGGAAGCCCCCGTGGGAGGTGCCATCTGCCGCGCAAGTGCGCAGCATGTAGGCTTTCTGGGGTAGAGGGGCGGGGGCCAGATCTGGCGTCTCGGTTGGGGCTGGCTTGATCTTCTTGGTGGCCATGCGCAGGTCTCCTGTGGCGCCCGTGGGCGCAGCTATCGCATCCGCCCTGCCCGGCGGTGCTTGGGGGATGGGGTGGGGAAACTACTCGGTGGAGGTGGCGGTCGCGCAGGTCTGAGGCACGTAGATGACGTTCAGGGTGGCCCTGAGCACATCCTCTGCGTCTCGATGGTTGAGGTCGGCCAGCAGGTTGGCGACCTGGCCAGCTCGTTCCAGCTTCTGAAGGGCGGTCAACGGGGTGAGGGTCATGGGGGCTCCGGGGAGTGGGCTATCTGAGGCCCAATTCTGTAGCGAGATTACAGGTCCGTCAAGTGTCTACATAAAAAAAGCCAAAAAAAAGCACCCGAAGGGTGCTGAAAAGGGGGTTGAACGGTTGATTAGTCTACGAGCCTACAGCGAATCACCCCGTTCGGGCAGATCAGAAGGGCCTGCCCGTTGAACCCAGTGTAACCCCCATAGGCGTTCTTGGCGTTGCACTGGAAGGCGATTTCCCAGCCATAGTCCCTGCCACCCCCATTGATTAACCCACGATCCCACCCGGCCTGGTGGACGACTCGGGCGTCTTTGGTTTGGGCACTCATGGGATCCTTGAGACCCACGTGGTCCACCCAGTACCTCACGGCCTGGTCCACCTGCGCCTGGGTTGGCTGGGGTCCACAGTCCACTCCCTTTGGGATGTAGTAGGCTGGGGCGCACCCAAGGAAAAGAACGGCAGGGATGATGAGTAACCTCTTCATGCGATGTTCCTCCTGTAGATGACCTGTTCAACAACCTCCGCAAGGGCTCTGCCCTGTTCTTCTGGTGTGAAGGATAGCGGGATGAAGGCAAAAGTGACACTGCCATCCGTGGTCATGGCGGCAATATCCACCGTGGTTGGAATCACCGCAACCCCAAACCTTTCGGCGCATGCGGATAAGGCGACCATTGAGTCATGCATCCAGCACCCCACAGGCCATTCATTAAACATCAATGATTTAGACAGTGGATGCCCTATTTTGTTGATTATTTTTTACCAGCATTAAGTGCTGCTTCTACTTCCCTTGCCTGAGAAAGCAAGGAATCCAGCAACATTTCCCACACCTGGGGAGGCAAGGAAGACCCATTCAGACCACGAAGGTTCCTTTGTAAAATATCCCGTTTCCACTGAGGAATCGTTGCGTAAGCCTCCAGCCCAATGCACTCAGCGAGGAATGGATTGTCCATATAATTAAATGGTGATTTTCCAGTAAGCGCAGCGAATTTCCATATAACATCGTCTGGCGCAACACTTCCGGATTCACCCTTCCGTCGATAGCTCGCTACCATGTGGACACTTTTCCCCAGCTTGCCGGCGATCTCTTCGTGACTCCATCCCGTCCTCTTCTTCAGGGCCAAGTAGTCCTCATCGAAGGCGTCTCTGTATTTCCATCGCGGCATGACGTGATTCTGTAGCGAGATCCAGTTTTCTGCACCATGGGCCCCTTGACAGTTCTGTAGCGATGCTACAGATTTAAGGACATGGGATTCGACGTCGCACATTTGGTCTGGGCCAAAGACCTCACCATCACCGAGGTTGCTCGGCGCGCGGGGCATGACGAAGCGTACGTCAACCGTCTGCTTCACGGGAAATTGCCCGTGATGCCTGCGATGGCTCGGAAGCTCGAAGCAGCTTCTGGCATCCCCGATCTGGCCGCCATGATGCTCGGATTTCATCCGATCCCCCTGGACCGAGCGTCCTGATGAAACTCCACCACCTCTCCCGGCCCCTGCCTGAAAGCAGCCATACGGCGTTCCAGCCAGGGGCGCAGGCGCGGGTCGCCGTGGATGCTCATCTGCTTCATCGTCAGAAAAATAATAAACACCACCTCGTGGCGCTGACTGCCCTCAGTACTGCGAATCACCGCGCCCGGACCAGTTGACGCTGCTCCGGGCGCTCCCTCTTTCCCTGAATTATCCAAGGACTCTCCCATGTCTAAGAGTATCGCGGGCAGTGCGGCTCAAAACCAGTCTGGAAATGTTGACCACCTGAAACTGAAGTCGAAAGAGCGCCTCCGGTTCGAAACCAGCGAGGCCGTCTGCGGCCACCACAAGAAGGCGGTGGCCTACGAATTGAAGACCTCGGACCCCCAGCTCACCCGGTACCTGGGTGATATCTACCCCGACGATCTGCCCGCCCACAAGGTGGCCTACCTGACGCGCTTCGCGGGGCCCGGCTACATGCAATGGCTGGCCCGGGAGTGTGGCGGCGAGTACCACCACGGCGAACACGCGGCCCATCCGCACGAGGCCATCGTCACCCTCCTGGGCCTGCTGGCCAAGCAGGAGGGCAACGCACTCCAGCAGCTGCTCCAGGACCTGGATCACCTGACCGTCGCGGCTGATGTGCCGCCCCTCCGTCGCGTGCAGGCCCTGGTCGAGGAGTTAATCGCGGATGTGGAAGGGGGTGGCCAATGATGACCACCGAGGCCTACCTCCGCGAGCTACACCAGATCAATTCCCGCTTCTTCGGCGCCCAGATCAAGGCCCACGAAGACAGGACCACCCAGATCATCCAGCTGGTTGAGAAGGCCGTGAAGACCGACGCAGCGCCCGAGGCGGTTGTGCCTGAGCTAGTGGAGGCCCAACCATGACCTGCCCCGTCTGCAATGGCAAGGGCTCCTTCAAGGCGCCCTACTACTCCGACTTCAGCGCCGAAATAAGGGACGTTCCCTGCGGGTGCATTCGACACCGCGCGACCTTCGCCGGGCTCTGGGTCGTTCTGCTGTTCGTCGCCGGCATGGCCCTCGTGGCGTGGGCGGCGCGATGACCGAGGACGAGAACCTTCTCAAAGCCCTCCACGCTATCCAGGAGGCCGACGCCGCCCTGGTGACCCAGGAACCGCGGGTGAGCGAGGCCGTGGGGCAACTTCGGGTGGCTCGGCGGGCACTGATGGCCGAACTGGGCTTGTTGGATCCGGTCCCAAACCTACCCAAGAACACCATGCTCGTGCCCCACGAAATCGCTTCCAAGATTGCCCTCCACGCCAAGAAGTCGGATGAGTTTTTCCTTGGTGACAGGGAGGCGTTATGAGTGTGCCGGAAATGACATGGCCTGCTGTGGCAGAACTCCTTAGATCTGCCTCTATTGAAAAATTCAACGAATGGCTCCGGACAAAAGTCCCAGAAGAAAACCACGCACTAAATCGTTCGATACGCATTGCAGCCCTTCACAACCCAGTTGTGGAATACGTTATTCCACAAAGATTGCGGGATGAATTTAGAAAATCATCATTTCCTTCTTCTACAAAAATTGGCGACTTATTCTTTTTGCCTTTTCGGGTAATGGCTTTTTCTTCTCAGGGCGAACGGAGGAATTGGTGGGTTTTTGCATTCAATCCTGATGGCTCCCTTGTTGTCTTGGACGATCAATGTGTAGTTTGTCTCCCGCCTGAATTAACTATTCAAGAGTTCATCGCTGAACAAGAAAACGAGAAAGACCTTGGAAATGCGATGGAAATCCTTGGAACCATGTGCTATTTGCGGGGCGACGATCATCGAACCATTCCGCTCCCCACGCGAAAAGGAAAAAAGTATAGAAATCGTCAATCATTCCAAATAATCCACGGTGAGGTTGGCGGCAAATTCATGTCCGCCCTGCGCCGCTACGAGGCCCAGCAGGACGCAGAAGCCGCCAGCCGACCCCATGGTTCCCCGCGCCCTCACATTCGCGCTGGGCACTTCGCCCTCTATTGGACCGTAAAAGGCAGTAGGACCGGAACTGGTCCCAAGATCCCGAAGGTGCAGTTCGTTCACCCCTGCCTCGTCAACGCCGACAGCGTGGGGCCCGATGTGGAGATCCAGCGGACGGTGAAGCCGTGAGCGAAGCCTATACCTCCCGCGACTGGGCGCTAGACCTCTACGACCACGGTTACCAGGTGGTCGTCGCGCCCCTGAAGGGCAAGAGCCCAGTGGTAGCCTGGAAGTCCTACCAGACCGAGCGCATTCCCCGCGGGACCGTCGAGGACTGGTTCAGCCAGGGGGAACACAACCTGGCCATCATCACCGGCCAGATATCGGGCGTGGTCGTGGTGGACGGGGACAGCGCCCAGGCCTGCCGGTACATCGAGGAAACCTGCTCACCCACGCCGATGATCGTCCAGACGAGCAAGGGCCGGCACTACTACTACCGGCACCCTGGCACCAAGATCCCCAACGCCGCCCGTGTGCTGGACATCCCGCCGATCGACATCCGGGGCGACGGGGGACTGGTTATCGGGCCTGGGTCCATCCACCCATCCGGCATTACCTACCAACTGGCGCCCGGGTGCGACCTCACGCCGGGGCCCGCCCTGCCGCCCTACAACGAGGCCTGGTTTCCGGATGCCCGGAGCGCCCCAGAGACCACTTTCGTCCGGCCTATCTTGCATTTCAGCGGGCCAGACCAGAAAGACGCCTACGGCCAGGCCATGCGCTACACCAGCAACGTGCCGGGGGCAGTCCAGGGCGCAGGAGGCGACAACCAGACCTATGTGCTGGCCTGCCGGCTGGTCCGGGGGTTCAATCTCTCCGACGATGAGGCCCTGGACCTGCTGCGGGCATGGAATCAGCACTGTCAGCCCCCATGGGAAGACGTGGACCTGGTGGCCAAGGTGAAACACGCCCGGCTCTATGGCACCGGCGAGTTCGGTTCCATGCTGGCCAAGGCCCGGGCAGTGGCGGGGCTGCTCTGCTACGGGTGGCCCTCGTGACCAACCTGTCTTTTCCGGTGGACCCAGCCACCTTGACCAGCCTGCCGATCCTGACGGTCTACGGGGGGTCCGAATTCCTGGACAACACCCCGCCAGACGTGAAATGGGTCATCCCGGGTCTCCTGCCCCTGGGAATTCCGTCGCTCCTGGCCAGCCAGCCAGGGCTAGGGAAATCCTACCTGATGACCCAACTCTGTGTGGCACTGGCCGCCGGCAAGCCATTCCTCGACTACGACCTGGTTCCACCCTGCGCGGCCTGCTACTTCGGACTCGAGGACGGCAAGGACATGTTCCACCGGCGCGTCCGGAACATCATCGACCACTACCGCTGGCTGGGCGACTGGACGGCCGAGAACGAGGCTAATTTCCGCAGGCACTTCACGGCGCCCTTCATCAACTGGAAGTCAGAAGGGGCGTCGAGCTTTCTGCCCGATCTGATGCCCAACCTGGAGTTAATCCTCACCATGTACGCCGAGCGCGGATGTGCCCCGGGGGTGATGATCATCGACACCCTGGCCCGGGTCTGCGACGGGGACGAGAACACCGTTCAAGGCATGCGACCGGTCCTGAACGCCTGCTCACGGCTCGCCGAGTACGGTCACACCCCGATCATGCTCCACCACGTCGGCAAGGGGCAGGACGGGGCCCGGAACGCGAAGGACAAGCCCACCCTGGCAGATCGGATGTCCACCGAATGGATCCGCGGCTCCGGTTCCATCGTCGGCAACTTCCGCTGCACGATGCAGTTCGCCAAGATTACCGAGGACGAGGCCTCCGGCGCCGGCCTGGATCCCGACATGGCCCATCAGGGGCAGATCCTGATATTCGGCACCACGAAGTTCAACAACGGCCCCAAGGGTGACTGGCGCGTCATCGTGCAGGACGAGGGAGGCCGGTGGTCGGTCTCGCCAGACAGCGCGGAGATGCTGGCGCGGTTCCGGGGCACCAAGGCGGTCATCGCATTCACCCGGCAGATGAACCTTCTCAAGGACCTCCATGAGGCCCGGTTCGCCCCCGAGGTCAACCTGTCCGCTTTGGCCTCGAAGTACTGGCCTGAGTCAATCCCAATTAAGGCAAATACTGCCCTGAGGCAGGCCATCTGTCGGTTGCGCCATGCCGATTTAATCCAAAAGAAAAGCTATGTTCTGACTCAAAAAGGGCTCGAAAAGATAACCGTGACGGCCACCGTCACAGGATGGAGCGACGACGATGCGTAAATATATGAAAACAAACAGTGTGACACATGTGTTACGCCGTCACAGTAACCCGTCACGCGCAAAATGTGACGGTGTGACACCACCCCCTTTAGGGGGTGTCACTGTCACAACGTCACGGAAGGCACTCCGATGACGACCCCATCCTCTGCCTGGGGCCTTGGGCTCTGTGCCCCGACCAAGAAGCGCAAGCCATCCACCCACCTCCTCGAACGGGATGTCCAGAAGGCTATCCAAGACGCCTTCCGTCTTCGTCACCAGATCGCTCTGGTTCATGCCGACCCTGGCAACAGTCGGATCAACGGGGGCGGTCGGTTTTCATCCATCCCCGAGGGCTACCCCGACCTGGTGGGTATCGTGCCCCCTTCTGGCCGCTTCCTGGCCATCGAGGTCAAGGTTCCCGGGAAGGTGCCCACCGAACTCCAGCTGCGCATGTTGGCTGCCATGCGAGGTAAGGGCGCTATTGCGTTCTGGGCCTCGTCCGTGGCGGAGGCCCTGGCGCAGTTTGAGGAACAGGTGGCGGCATGAAACCCAAGCCTGTTGGCCGCCCCCCCAAACTCACAGAGCCCCAGTGGGACGAGATTGGCCGGCGCGCAGCCAAGGGTGAGTCCATGGCCTCACTCGCCAAGGAGTTCGGGGTGGACAGGGCCTTGGTGTCACGTCGGGTTTCTCACGGGGTGAAGATTGTCAAAACCCTTGTGACGCAAATGGTAGAGCTACCTATTTCTCAACAGCGTGAGGTAGTGGCCCAAGTCGAGGTTGAGAACGAACGTCGAAGGATTGGAGAGAATACACTTGCAGGTGCAGCGCATCTTTCTCACATGTTTAGGGCGCGGGTGCAAGGGTTGGATTCAACCGCCAGTGCCGAAGACTTGCGCGACCCTGCGGCCATGATCCAAGTTATTAACGCGGCTGCACCTGGTGCTACAACCCCACCTCCACCCGCCCAGAATGGAGCGACTAACACCTCAGACGCCAAGGACCGACTCAAACGGATGTTGGGCTTATGAGCCAGTCCCTCGCCGAGCAGGCCATGGCAATGCCAGCCGACCAGCGGTTGGCGTGGGTCGAATCCCTGGATCCACAGACGGCCGAAGCCTTGGCTTATGACTGGGACTACTGGGCGCGGCCCGAGCAGTTACCCCCTCCCGGCGACTGGGTTTCATGGCTGATCCAGGCTGGCCGAGGTTGGGGCAAGACCCGGGTAGGTGCCGAGTGGGTACGGGCTGAGGTCGAGGCGGGGCAACGGGGACGCTTCGCCCTGGTGGCCAGGACCGCGGCTGACACCCGAGACGTGATGGTGGAGGGTTCCAGTGGACTCCTGAGCGTGTGCCCGCCCTGGAACCGACCAAAGTATGAGCCGAGCAAGCGCCGCGTCACCTGGGCCAATGGAGCGCTGGCCACCTTGTATTCTGCGGATGAGCCGGATCTGCTGCGCGGCCCCCAGCATGACGGGGCATGGGTGGACGAGCTGGCCTCCTGGCGCTTCCCGGATGCTTGGGACCAGCTGCAGTTTGGCCTGCGCCTGGGAACACAGCCCCAGGTGGTCGTCACCACCACGCCGCGGCCCACCAAACTAATCCGCGAACTGGCCGCCAGCCCGACCACACGAACCACGCGAGGCCGCAGCGTGGAGAACAAGGCCAACCTCGCCGCCGCATTCTTTACCCATATCGTCAACAAATACCAGGGCACACGGCTGGGTCGGCAGGAGCTCGAGGGCGAGATCCTGGACGACAACCCGAACGCTCTATGGAAGCGGGCCGATATCGAAAAGGGCCGGCTGCGTAAGGCGCCCCAGCTATTGCGCATCGTCATTCCGATTGATCCGGCCGTGACCAGCACCGAGGATTCAGACGAGACGGGTATTGTGCCGGTGGGCGTGGACGAGCAGAGTCCGGAGCACTACTACGTTCTGGAGGACCGCAGCCTGCTGGCCAGTCCGGACGAATGGGCGACGGCAGCGGTGCAGGCCTATCTGTTCTGGGAGGCTGACCGGATCATTGGCGAGGCGAACAACGGCGGGGACATGATTGAGTCCACCGTGCGCCACGTCGTGATTGACGGCCGCCCTGCGGGTCGCAACGTGCCGTTCGAGAAGGTCACAGCCAGCCGCGGCAAGGCGATCCGTGCCGAGCCTGTGGCTGCCCTTTACGAGCAGGGCCGTGTCCACCATGTGGGGTTCTTCCCTGAGCTTGAGGACCAACTCTGTGAGTTCGACCCACTGGACCCCAACCAGAAGAGCCCGGATCGCATGGACTCGCTGGTCTGGGGCATTACGGCGCTGATGGGTGCCCGCGCTGGCGAGGGTTTCCTTGAACACCTGCGGACCAAGGAAAGGAGCGAGGAATGCCAGACCGTCCAGACGACGAAACCCGTCTACTCAGTTCAATTATGAGCGTGCCGGACCCTGACCAGGAGATCGACCTCCAGCCGGCCTTCGCCACCATGCGATCCGAGCGGGTCTACCACCTGGTGAATAAGTGGCAGGACGAGGGGATCGTCGAATACGACAGGGTGTTCTATCAAGTGCGACTGACCAAGTTAGGGCGTCTTATGAGGGAGCCGGAATGACCTCAATCCTTGAAAATTCCGAGTTTATAGCATGGCTTGAAACTAAGCCGCCGAAGGTGCAGGAAGTCATCCGACGCTGTCCCCCTGGACGCTACCGGCTCAGGGACCAGGAAGCCCCTCTGGTTGCCTACTACATCCCACAGAGCTACGACGAGCCTGAAGACCCACCGCCCTGCCGATACTTCCCTGTGAAGTTGTTCGAGCAGCGGAATCCGCGCTGCGCCTACTGCCAGACCCTCGTCGTCATCACTGCATCCGTGCGCTGCCCGTCATGTGGAGCTCCGCGATGACCGACGACCTGCTCCAGATCCTCCAGCAGCTCTGCCCCGACCTGGACGTCGAGGCTTTCCTGATCATCGCCGGGGGGCGCCAGTGGTACGTCCCCACCGTGCATAGCTATCGGCGGGTGCGGCGGTACCGGGCAATCATCCAGGACAGGCGGACTCAGGCTCACCTGGTGGCACGGGATCATCATGTGAGCGTCCGGACGGTCTACCGGGTCTGGAACTTCGTCGCATAGGTTTTGCCACGGTTTGAAGGTAATGGCACAGCGCAGGCCTAACGCTGGGGAATGGCTGAATTCACCGCTGCCCTGCCCTGGGTCCTCAACCATGAGGTGATCGGCTGGCCTGTCGGTGCTGACGGGCACCTGGAGCAGGACATCGCCGCGGGGATGGCGCATGTCAAGGCGCTGGGCAAGGAGCACTTCTGGT
>Ga0214222_1000305_pt1 | contig 14940 bp, 14 predicted proteins | sample TroBogypolimnion_29_FD_153060 | JGI IMG/M metagenome (GOLD analysis project Ga0214222, IMG submission 153060) | Freshwater microbial communities from Trout Bog Lake, WI - 20AUG2007 hypolimnion | ecosystem: Environmental > Aquatic > Freshwater > Lake > Hypolimnion/Profundal zone | place: Trout... | reverse complement strand
GCCTCTCGAATGTAGCGAGACACCGCCGCCTTATTTTTTTCTTCAACTCCGAACCGCTCCCGTAACGATGCATTAGTAAGAAACTCCCTGGACACATACTTCAGGCAAGCATGCAGATAACAGGCCCGGACACGCTCTGCCTTGTCCATGGCAATAAGAAGTTTATGCGCAAACAAAACTACCCGAGTAAAACCCTCAGGCACCTCAAACAATGGTGCTGGCAACTGGTAGATCTCAATCTGAGCAATCACCTTGTCGATACCGCTCCCGCGCTCTTCGCAAATACGAAACCGACGCATCATCGATGCCAATGTTTCATTCCGGGATTTTGGAGGCGTATCCACGAATCGCTGAGTATCCACCAGTGGCTCTCCAGGATTTGTAATCTCAATGCGATCATCGAATATCTCAACCATTGGACCGGCACCGGTAACAAAGAAAGCTTGATGAATAAGGGCATTGGCCACCAACTCTCGTACTGCAAGCTCGGGAAACACCGCGACTGTTTTACGCAGAGCTTTTTCAATGACTTCATTGACAGGCAAGAGCCCGTGGATATAGGTGATAAGTCCTTCGAAACCGCTGGCGTAACCTTTGCTGATCTCCTGTTCCCTTAACGTATCAGTCCGACCAGCTCCACGGTACTGAATGACTCGGATAGCTTTACGTTTGAGCTGCGGAAAGTCACCCAGTTTCTTGGCAAAAAGGATCGCACCCAGATTGGTAATATCCCATCCCCCGGCCTCACAAGCTCGGATGAGATTATCATTTTTCAGTGCCGTAAGTATTCCTTCCCGATTGGCAGGCAGTGGCAGCTCCAAAAGATCGAAATAAACTGTATAATCAAGCATCCTCAACACCTCATCAGAGGAAATATGCTCAACAGCAGGTAAATCCTCGAACAGCGTACGGTCGAGAATACGCCAAAGTTCCCTTTCCCGTTCAGGGGCGTCTTTGAGTGGCTTTTTAACCTGGCCGACCCGAATAAAAGCTTCATTCTGAAAACGCACTGGATGCCGGAAGGCACGGCCGATCTCTAAAAGTACCACAGAGTGACCGTCCAGGTTTAGCTCAAAAAAGCCAAAATGAATCTTCGGACTGAGCAATCGAAGCAGCCATGTCTCTAAAGGCTCGTTGCCTTTTTTGGCAGATGCTGGAGAAAAACTTGTACCCGTAAAAACATGCGATCCATCCTCAACACCCCAAACCATATAGGCAAAAGCCTTGCCGTTCAGAGCTGCTGCGTTGGACAGAGCAGAAATATATTCGCCGATCAGATGTGGATCCTGATTGTTGCCCTTGAACTCAACCCACTCGGTCTCATGTGGCAGCTTGCACAACTCTCGCACCAGACCGTCTATGTATTCATTACTTCGAATACCAGTCATGCCTGTAGCTCCTCGTTGCTACTGTTATAGCAAGCCGCATTGACAAAACAAAAAGCTGGATGAGTAAGCAGAACTCTACAATGGAAGAAGTACAAAGAGCGATCAGAAGGAGAAAGCTGGAATGGCAACTCGGCCATGATCTGGAAAATAGAATCGGGCATATTCGTCATTCTGCATCATATAAATTATAACTCTGCAAGCAATCTTTCCGCTTGAAGCTTTTCTCTGGCTCCGGAAGCCTCTCCGGTTTCACAAAAATCAATCCACACACTTCTTGATAGTGCTGATCATCTTGTTGATCTCCAGAACATCGGTGGAGAGCTCCATAAGCTTTTTCTGAATATCAAGAATCTTGTCGGTGCAGAGATCATAGATCTCTCTGTTTTGCTCTGCACATGAACCGGGGTCACCTTCTTTTCTGCGTCCGCCAATGACGTAATCTACGTCAATTCCTACAGATTCCAGCTTTTTCCGCAGGATTTTGCCGATCATGCTCCGTCCATTGACATAAGGGGTAAGATAGCTCCCGTCCTTTGCCCCTATTGCCTTTGCAAGGGCTATCTGGGTTCCGAACTGTTCCCTGATGACCTCCCTGAACCGTTTAGCCTGCTCTTTATAAACTACTTCACGAGCTGCCATAACCCTTTAATAATTTTGATGTGTAGATATAATTTTACTATATACTTAGTGAAGTATATCAATTTATAGTAAAATATATCACTAAATATTAATAACTACAAATATGCGCCCGCATGTAACCTTCGACACTCTGCCTCAGGCTGTCATGAGCTTGCATGAAAAGCTCGATGATATCGGAAATAAAATCGAAAGTTTGTCCAAACAACAGGCTTTTTCCCTGAGCGACGACACCCCCATCGGAGTGGATGAAGCAGCGAAGCTTCTCCAACTGAGCAAGGCCGCAATTTACGCCAAGGTCTACCGGAACAGAATCCCCTACTATAAAGCCGGTGGCAAACTCTATTTCTCAAAAATTGAACTGATCGGTGAAATTCACTCCGGTCGGCGACCTGCACAACATGAGCAGAAAACGGAGGAGTCATCTCCCGTTTTCCCTCAAGTCCTTTAAAGGTAATTCTTTTTCAACTGATGAACCAGATTCTGGATACGAGGAAATATGAGGCCAAACTATCCACCATATTGCCTGAGGAAAAAACAGCTCCTTCTTCATGAACCTGCTTTTTCCTGAACATGAAGTTCGGCAACTGGATCCCGATGTCAAAAGCCTTTGTCAAAGAGCTGCCGACAGACCGGCCTTTCTCAAAGGTTGAAGCCGCCTTTTCCCTTCAGGTGGACTTTGACAAAGGCAACTCGGTTACAGTAGCCGGTTATGCAAAACGCTGGAACTGGAGCAGAAAAACAGTTTCGACGTTTCTTGAAGAGATCGGAGTAACAATTGAATACCCGGAAAACACAGCGAAAAAGCAGAATCAGCAGGGACAGATCAGGGTACAGATACAGAACAGATCGAGAGCAGATAGAGATCAGATCAAGTTTATCAATAATAATGAGTTACCGTTGAATAAAAACAGAACCGGAACAGATAGAGAGCAGATCGGGAACAGATCAAGGGACACTACTAAAGATACTGTAATACCTGATACTGGATCCTTCGGGAATCCCCCTGTAGTCCCTCTTAACGGAAACGGAAATGAAAATGGAAAAGGGAGCTCGCCGTCAACAGTAGCGCCACCCCCGCTGGTAAATCCCGGATTCTCCGAGGAATTCATTGCGGAACACTGGAATCGCTGGATCAGACTGAAAAAAGGCGGGAACTACAAAAATGCCGAAGCGGAAAGCATCGCCCTGGAAGCGCTTTTCGAGCTTTCTGAAGGAGACGAAACCATTGCAGCACAAGCCCTCAAAACGGCCATTGCCGGTCATGGGCAAAGTTTTCTCTGGTGTTTCAACCAAAAGAACCATCAACTCACATTGCCTCATGTCGCAAACCAACACCATCAAAACAGCCCTCAGGAAAGCGGCCTGCAGTTTGGTGCCGACAACCTCAGATGGCTCGAACTTCATGCTCGAACAGAGCGTGAAGAAATTGGCCCGAAACTTCAATGATGCATGGGCCCGGTCAATAGAGCTGCTTACTCGTGCCGATGAAATTGAAATCGAACGGGCGATCAGAACACTGCAGGTCATCAAAGGAAAAACCTATGCAAAGGCTCTGCTCAAAGAAAACGGCCGAGTCATCAACGATATCGGCTTCGATATCGGAATCGGCCTGATGTTCCGTAAACACAACATCAGCAGGGCCGAACTCAACCGCTGGTACAATGAAGCTGAAAAGACCAGGTTTGAAGGGCATATCTTCCAACCACTGCCCGACAAGGCTGATGCCTGGAAACTCTTTCAATCGGTTCGGGAAAAGCTCTTTGAGATGCACCGGGCAGCAGAAGAGTTACGTGACCTGAAAAAGAAATCGCTGCTTCCGGCTCATACCAGCTTAAGCATGGAAGGCGTCAAATCCGCCATGGAACTCGGTATGTGGAAGCTGTTTTACCCGGAGCAGAAACAGGAAGCTTTTGCCCTGCTTCTGTGGCAGGAACTGCCAAAAGAAGCTCGACTGGATTTTTTCCAGACGCTTTCCCCCGAAGAAAAATCCCCTATCTATCAACTCCCTGAGCCTGCTGCACGAGAAGCTGAAACCAAAAAGTTGTTCGATAAACTGATAAAGAAGCAAGCCCCCGTTATACAACAGCAACAAACCACATAAAACCACGTGAAGAAAAACACTCCATGAAAATGCTTCTCTGCCATCCTACCTTGGAAACAGGCCACCAAAAGCCCCCGCGAAGGGGGCTCTCTGGCAACTACTTGAATGCTGTTTTGGCTATCGCATGCTGCATCATCTCGTTGGTAGTGAATGCCGCATGAACAAGATGAACACGCTGCCCGATGCCGCTCTGTCCTGCCTGTCGTGCACAAATTTCCCGGAACTCCGAAGCAAAGCCCACCGCAATAACCCTCATGGCTTCCAGAATCCCTGTCGATGCTTCTACAAGAAACAGGGCTATGATGTTGGTTTCCGACTGCATCCAGATCCTGCGGGTTTCAGCGTCAAACTGTGACGTATCAAAGGAAATATCAATATTGAACCCTTCCCCAAAATCAAGGACAACAAACGGAATATCCCGTTGTTCAAATAGGTATGCGGTAATCCTGCCCTTTGAAAACAGTTCCTTCTCCTTTCGCGATATCTTGTTGAGAGACATCAGCACATTGAAAAAACCATCAGTCGGCAGAGCAACATGCTGCTCCCTGCCAGTACAGTATTTCTCGTGAGGAAAAAGCTTTCCAACCTGATAGACTTCCATAATGCATCACGTTGTGCCCGGTACACTCCGGACGGGTTAACAGTAAAATACGCATTCAAATCATTCCCCGGGGGGACAAAGGCTTCCCCACGGTCAGGCAAACTTTTTGCGCAAGGGAGAGAAGAGAGCTGCACAAACGCAAGAGCGGAAGCGAACGGCCCTTGCACAAAACAGGCAAACTGACCTATCCTTGGCCGGACCCATCCGGGGACAAGAATCCGGAAGTCCGCATAGCGGATGCTATGAGCGCAGCGCCAACGCTTTTCTTAACTGCTGGCGGGGTTCTTGCTTTTTCAAGATGCAAGAAGCATGACAGCGCTGATGACGGGGAAAGGCCGACAAGGTATATCGCCCCTGTAAAACAAGACTTGGAGGCCGAACCCCGCAAGTAAAAATCGCTGAGCTGGTGCGCTCTTCGGTTCTTGCGCACCTGCTGAGCGACATGTTATACTGTTTATCGAACCGACACGATCTGCAATGGCGACAATGGTGGAGTGCAGCGAAGGCGAGTCGCTTGCTCTTTTTCCTGCATGCGCCATGACTGAGTGGAACGGAACCGTTGTTGCCCGTGGGGTCGGAGACAGAAAAGCAAAAACAGCCTTTGCGCTTTTGCCGATTGAACACAACGGAAGCGAAGCAGGAGTGGAGAGAGTGAGGCCAATGCGCAAGGGCTGCATGATCATGATACTGAACCTTGTCAACTTGCTCCAAGCGGCGGCTACCTGGTGCGCCTTTTGCTTTTTGCGCTGCAAAAGGCGTGACAGATCAAGCAGCGACCGCGTTCGTTTTGTAACCCTCCGGAACATCGGTTCGAGTCTTGCAGGCAGTGCAGTGCGCGCCTGCCGGGGGCGTGGAAGTGAACAGCCGGCACGCAGCACGAAGTGTCTTTGCGAGCTGGTTGAGAACGGGGCGGGCGGGCAATGCGACAATGGAGCGAGGACGCATGCCCCCAGCCTCTCCATCTTTGCAATAGTTCGACTTGTCCGGGACACTGATGCGACGCCGTGCATACATGCAGATATGTTGACATGATGACATGCAATCACATCGCCAGAACGATTCAATTCAGAAACTCGGATTAGGTGCGGTTTCGCGAATACCATGCATCAATCTCCGAAACCAAAAACAAGAAAAGCAGGAAAAAGGCCCGGCTTGGCCGGACCCCGGCGGTTCATACACTGATCAGGGATGCCTCCTGAAAGCTGAAATAACCTCCTTTGCTGCCGATAATGACATGATCGAGAATTTTCACGTCAAGAAGCTTACCGGCTTCGACAAGCATTGCAGTAACCTTTTTATCGGCTGAACTCGGTTCAACATCTCCTGACGGGTGATTATGGGCAAGAATAAGCGCATGGGCATTAGCCAGAAGCGCTCCTTTGAACACTTCTCGCGCATGAACCAGCGAAGCATTGAGGGTTCCCTTGCTGATCATCTCCATCCCGATGACCTGATGTTTCGTATCGAGGTAAAACGAATGAAATTCCTCACCTGCTTTCTCATGCAGTCCGATGGCCTGTAACAGATCATACACCATCCGGGCACCATTGATTTTTTTATGCTCGTAAATAACCTGCGATTCCTTCACCAGCCTGATTCCATAGCGTGGAATAATGACCTTTGTTTCCTCTGCGGTAAAGAGCGGAAGAGTACGGGAGTTTGTCATGGTCGTAAGCGTTTAAAGTTGCCTGAATCTTCTCTTTCAAATCATTCCCCGGGGGGACAGAGGCATCCCCACGGGCAGGCAAACTTTTTGCGCAAGGGAGACAAGAGAGCTGCACAAACGAAGAGCGGAAGCGAACGGCCCTTGCACAAAACAGGCAAACTGACCTATCCTGGCCGGCCCCCTCCGGGGATGAGCAATCCTGAAATCCGCAAAGCGGGTATGACTAATCTTTTTCTTTTGGGTTTCTTCCATGTGCTGAACTGAGCCGGTATTCCGGACAGTTGAGCACCACAAAGCTAAAGCCAAGGCATCAGCGACCATGAGCCCTGAACTGCTTGTAGTGGAATGAATGTCCGTTGGCATGTCTTTTTGCCAAGCGTTCAGCAAAAAGCATGACAACGACAGAAGGGAGCAAAAGCAGATGAGGGCGACGCCCCGGTTCCAGAACTCCCCTTTCCGAAAATGAAGACATGCAAACGTGATGACATAAACTCATGCATGCATAACCGCATGATGACAGACCGTTAGGCAGAACATCTGCCTGATATGAAAAGCCCCGGTTTAACCGGGGTCTTCGTCAAGGTGGCCAAGAATGTAATCAGCCGCTTTCTGTGCTCTTGAGCTTACCTGAATGATGAATTTCGGCTCGGCTTTCATTTTCTTGAGCCAGCCGTTGAGATAGGTCGCCGAGCTCTGCATTGTTTTCTGCGCGATGCCGGCCACTCCGGAGAGGAACGAAGCGGTCATTTCGGCAAGAAGCTCTTCATCGGAGTACTCGTGTGAGCCGAATCCCCAGTTTTGGGTTACGCCATCTCTCTTGAGGCGTGAACTGTGTCCGGTACTATGCGCCAACTCATGATAGGTGGTTTGATAAAAGTCCGCACTGTCTGAAAAGCTCTGCAATGCCGGTACTCTTACCTCGTCACGGGAAGGGATGTAACAGGCATCGTTTCCGCCGTAGTTGATCACAGGCCGGTTCGGCATTTCCCGGATAATTGCCTCAGCTTTTTCGATTGAGCTGTTTTTCTCTCCAATGGGCGATGGTACATCAAGGCCTTCAACACCGTTGGCAGGGTAAACCTTGTAATAGCGCATAAAAGGGGTAAGCTCCTTCTCGCCGGTCTTCTTGTTTTCTCTTTCGAGCATCTTCCAGAAAACAACCGGGAGCCCTTTGCAGCGGATGGTACCGCCCAGTTCTTCAGCCTGATTTCTTGTCAGGAAATATTCGCACCCCGCCGTGGAGAGTAAAAAGAGGTTGATACCACGATAAACCTTCCCTGAAACCAGGTTTTTCGGTAAACCGACGCTCCAGGGCTGACGCCAGGGTGCAACGCCCTTTTCAAGCTGGGCAATAATCTGACCGGTGATGATTTCATAGACAGTAACTGACATAACGCCTCCGTAGGTTAGAGATTGATGCAATGCGAACGTGCACTACAGCAACAGGGGACAAGCGAGGACGGTCTGACTGCATGACTTGAACGCCGGGCTGCCCTCCACCGGCTACCCGCCCCAGCGACAGCGGGAGGAGTTGTCGGCGGCAGCCTTAATCTTCTGATAGCATCGCCAAGCCATTTTTCACCCGGTTTCGAAGATGAGAACCCACAAAGGACGGTATAGAGTAGAAGGAATGAGCAGGAGAGTGACCGCCATAAAAATGAGGGGAAAAAAGGATGACCCACTGACAATGTCTTTTCAGATCGGGTTGGAGCGGTCAGGCACCCGCAGCTTACCTTACGGATTGCTGTACGTGAAGCCAGTATAGCTTACGATAGACCCGCCGGCAGGATGGCATAAATGGCCTGCCGGGCGGATTCCATCCGGTACTCCGGGTATGATTGACAGAACTGTTTAAAAAGGGGGTGTTGTATGTTGCGAACCCGAGAATTATTCGGTGGCAAGGGCAAACGTGGTGAGACGGGCGTCAAATTCACTAGCAGTCTAAAGCACAATGATAGATTTTTGCGATACAGCGAGATTTGCTGTAAAAAGATCATCCACAGATATAGTGTGTTGGTATAGTGAAAATAGACTCTTAACTATCAGTAATTTCGTTTCGTTACACCGTCTATAATCTTTTAAAACATCACATTTGAAAAAATCCTTTCAGGATACAATGCTTCGTTTACATGATATCAATGTCCGAAGCACTGATCGCCAATTCGATCTCTTCTTTAATCTGGCTTCTCCGATTCGAGTCACCCACCTTGAAAATCAGTCTTCCCAAAAGTATATCAATGTCAAAAGCACTTTCTGGAAGCCCCATGGGATCATTAGCTGACGGCCTTTCCCAATCCTGTAAAGAGTCTGAAAGACGCAGAAGATACGGGAGAGCTGCACGATTACGGTCAAGTGGGGCTGACCGGAAACACTGTGCTGGCAGATTGTGCAAGAATACAGCAGCACAAGCCGCAACTACATCATTCTCGAAATACGACTGGTTCCAGTTGATGCCTGGTGGCTCATAATTATCAACATATGCACGTCTTGGATTGTACTTCTGGTACATCATGTCAACTATGTAAAGAACTGACAAGGAACTGATTATGCCATGACAGACACGACCGGATTTGACCATGGTTTTGTACTCACGTTTCGCATTAACATCAACCCCCCAAATATTCAACCTTTGCTGAATAATGTCGAGAGCGTTAACACGTTTCGACAGTTTTTCAAGACCAATGGGCACAACACTGAAGTATATATCGGGTCTATTAAAAGACAAGTCTCGTTTGATATTGTTGAGTTGGTCCGTGTAGGGCCTGAGAATACCATTGGCAATCTGAGCTGGGTAGCCAATATCATGGAACAGGCAGGCAAGTTTCCACTGAAAAGCGTCAACTGCCTGTCCGCTTGGTTTGAGAAAATGCTCATTTATATATACGCCAAGAAAGAAGCTGAGCAATGCATGCACCACATGATCTCTTGCCGATGGGTTGAGCTCACGAATGCCATACTCTACACGGGCAAGCTGGGCAATATGCCCCAGAAGCTCTTTCTTCCCGTGTACTGTCATTATGCCTTCGATTATTTCTATAGCTTTTGCTTGACGATTCTGAAAGTCGTGAGGAATGTTGACAAGGAACTCTTCGACCTCAGGGAAATTGATTCCATAGTCATATGCATTTTCCCGAATACCGTTAAGTAACGTAGTATTGATCCCCATATCTTCTCTTTAATGATCAAAGAATTTGAACTTGCATAACGGGAGCTCAAAGCTATAGCCCGAGTTTATTACAAATTCACCATTTTTTTGCCCGTATATTAGATGCTAAATTTTTATAGTAAAAATTGTTTAAGTTGTGCCTCACGTTTCGCGAAAGATTCTCGCCCGCGCTGCCGCAATATGTTCAACTTGTCAAGGTTATGCTCCATTAAGTCAGTTGCCATTTCTGGCTGCTCAAACGTGTCGCTTATACGAAGGGTATCGACATCTTTGAAAAGAATTTCCCGCAATTGATCCATTGATTGGGTATTTATTTCCAGTGTTTTCTGCAGTAGTTGAACACTCACAAGATATTTCTTGGCAAACCGCATCTTTATACTAGGCGTTGGTTCAGGATAAACGCCGACACCAATATTTACGACACGAATATTTTTACGCTCCTTCTGAAAAGCAGCGACAGCATCAGCAATAGCATACAATGTTGGGTTATTTGCGCAGTAACCTCCATCAATAAGTTCCACCTTATCTCCCATCGAAGTCGTCACAACCTTCCGATCAAAAAATGGATAAGCCGAACAAGATGCTTGTACAGCATCCGCTATACTTACACCAAAACCTGGAGTGAATGTTCCTTTTCGGCCATGAGCCTGCGCAACATTCGCTTTGAAAATCATTGGCCGCTCGATGATCCACTTTGTTGCTATTACCCCTATCCCAGTTTTTACATCCTCAAACGTCTTGTTTTCGAATATCTCATTCGCAAGCTCGGAAAGTGCCTTTGATTTAGCGCTGGGCGACTTCTTTGCCATTACAGTCGGAACGTGTCTTTTATAAAAATCGTGTATATCGTCAATTTTGAAACCAAGTGCAATAAGTGCACCAATAATAGCGCCTGTGCTCGTTCCAAATATAAGGTCAAATCGTTTATAAAGGGGACAGTTGAGCATGCCTTCAATTTCTTTGAGCACGCCAAGGGTATAAAAGCCTTTAGCTCCTCCGCCGTCCAATGCAAGGATGCGACAGATGCCATCATGCTTGAATTCGGCAATCGACTGTAAGCTTGTTGATAATTCTTTCATGTAGATCCCACTTCTCAGCTACGTATATATGAGAAAATTAGATATCCTAATTTAAAAATAAAGGTGAATATGAATTGATAACTCTTGGAGATAGCTTATCAAATACTGCTTACTTGGCATTTTCAGTTAACGAATATGTAACTCATTTATTATTGTAACTGGTGGTCAACTGTTTTATACCAGTCAGTCTTACACCTCCGACGAAAAGTCCCTCCGGAAATGGCGCTATACCAACAATTACAAGGAGCATATTTTCAAGCATGTGTTCTGAAAGTCGAAAAATCCCGAGCATCTTTGTTTTGTCAGTAATAGATGGACTTGGATGCATTTCAGGATGTGTATGCCAATCCCCAACATAATGTAAATCTTGATTAAACAAATTCTGGATATCCGCATTTTCTGCTATCCTATCTGGCCAGAATCCAAAACGACTTCTCCGTGACTTTCCTTTGGTGATGGTTGCTTTCTCAATCCTGACAACGTTAGCATTAAATTTTGCAAAAAGTTGTCCCCCAATCTCATACGAAAACCATGATTTTTGACGATGTTTCTCAAACAACATTAAACTTTCATCACTGAACTCTAATAAATAATCTTCAAATCTATACATCATGATTTATACATCGTTACCCGGTAAAATAAAGTCGTAGCGCCTATTAAATCCCATTGAATTTAAGCGATAAAGCCATGAGGGGTGTATTGAAAGTCCATTTCTGGAAAAGGCTTCGGAATTACTTACCCATACTCGATGAACAGAATGGCAAATTCGCTTAAATAGTACATCAAGAGCAAGTTCACCTATGGTAGCGATACATGGCAACGCACTTATTGAAGAATATGGCTGATAGAAAGCCCCACATGACGCCTCCTTTGGTAAGGGCGGTGTTCCTCTTAAATCAGCAACAGGCTCTTTAAGTAGACCAGTGTTATCGGAAATTTCAGCTAAAGATCCACCTTTCGGATGTCGAAATATGGCATGGGCGGCAACTCCAAATGGTTCAATCCAACCGAACATTACAGGGGGAACTTGACCATTTTTTACTAAAACGTCCAAGTGTCGATTTCCTGCGACCTCTCCTGTGACTGATATCATCAAATCCGCAGAATCATTTTTTTGGGGGTATTGAAAATATTTTTCCCAAGTTGTAGGAAAACCTTTGACTCTTGAATCAGGAAACCGACGTAGAATACTTTCCGCAATTGCCTCTGCTTTGTTGCGTCCCACAAAACTGCCATCTAACACATGGCGCCCAACATTTCTCCAATCAAGAAAGTCTTGATCTAATAAGGTTAAACGACCAACTCCTGCTTGAGCTAATTGAATTGCCAACTGACCACCCAAAGCTCCACAGCCAGCAATAATAACATGGAAAGGATCAAGCTCTGATGCAATCGTCCCTGCTGTTCTCTCCTGAAGATATTCTTTGTATACAGGAACTACCTTTAAACGGGGAAATTTTTCAGAGACCTTTGAGAGAGCATTCAAGCGTGATTCGTAAGGCATTTGTTTGAGAGAACGAAAACCTGAAATGCCATAATGCTTATTGCCATACATACGAATATGTCCTGCGGGAAGTAACGCTCCTCCCAGGATTATAGTTTTTAGCTGATAGTTAAAAACAATCAGCACCGGTAAAATAGTTTTTTCATCACATTCTGAAAGCGCCCGTTTAAGCTGTGCTGATGCGCCTTCTTTATGAATCAAGCTGAAAAGATCCCTCATCATTAAAGGGTAATCTTTTGGATGTAGTGGAGTAGGTAACCTGAGTATAAGAGCTGATTGATGAGATCCACCTGTTTGACGACCACTATTTTTTAACCAAGAATGTGCTAATGGTTTATCTGGGGCTATAACAAAATTCTGTCCAACAACCAAACTTGTCCATACAGCATGGCTTTCTGGTGGTTGAGTTACAAGCCAAAACTCACTATCTCTTTTTAAACCAAGCCTCCAATAGCTTTCTGCCTCTACATAGAAATCTGACTCGTTTTCACCTGTTCGTCCTTTGTGTAGAAGATCATCAGCCTCTTGAATCAGGTATTCAATATGTTTTATGCCGACAGGTAATTCAAAAGAGGCAATAGCTGGGACAATGCATAAAAAGCCATCGCTCTCAACATGAGGATAAAAAGCCCCATTGAGTCCACAATCAGGAAGGGCAATCAGGGGAAGAGACCATGGAAAATCTTTGTCTACACATACAATAAGATCATATGGGTACTCCTGTAACACTTTATTGAGCCGCCAGGCAGAGGCTAGGTTTTGTCTTTGCGAGAAGCGTTTATCTAACTCATACTGTGTAATTCGTGAAGTATCCTCCCACTTAGAGATAATTTCCGCATGGAGCAATTCGAGCGATTTACCTATTGATTCAGGCATATTGACCCGTTGAACCTTTTTTAATAACTGGCGCAGAAGGTGTAATTAATCCTTTGCCCGATCCACCTCGATTACCATCACCGCCATCATTATCTTCTAACTCTTTGATTCGTCCATCCCAAAAATCTGTATTGAAAACCGATTTAAATGCCTTAAGAACCATTAGTTCATCAGAATCTGCTCGCTCTATCTGTGATACTTTATCGATTGCTGCATCCAGTTCCTCGCACATCCTGCGAACTCGACCAAGGTTATTGTCATGGATAATTTCTTCACGAGGGTTTACAGGACGATAAACGCGCTCATTTAAAAGCAATCTGTTGCGAATGCTTCGCAAAACTGCCAACAGGGCTTTATCGTCTCGCTCAACCCATCCATTGAAGGGATATGCTTCATCAACTAAAACAGAAATAATAAAACCACTAGGCATTTTCCAGCTAGAACGACTCTTTGACCAGTACTTGATAAATCTCACAATTCTACGGAGTTGCCGGCCTTTTGTTGTATCAGGACTTTTATCTATTACCTGCGTATTGAACCAATTTGTAATATCTTCAGGTGCCGAATTTTTCCAGTCTCCACTTGAAGCAAGCTCTTTCTTTTTCTCCCCATTGTCCTCATAAGTTCGATAGACTGGTATATCAACATGAAATCCATCATTGTAATAAACCCGAACACAATTTTTGCGAATTTCGGGAGGTGTATTGAATTTATTGTCGGAAGCAATAGCTTTGCGAACCATTTCTTTTGCATCACTTGCCGAACAATCTCCACCACGTGGACCTCTGAGTAATTCTCTATCGAAAACTGCTCCATCATCGATATCAGATGTTTCAACTTCAGACTGAACCATTGTCTTCATCGCATATGATCCTTGAGCAACAAACTCAACAGGAACAGGCTTCTCATCCGATTTCAGTCCGTTATTTAACCTATTACGATTCGCTTCGCGACGTTGTCTTGCAACACCAAGATTTGCTTCATCGACAAATACCCGTTCATCATGAAAATTTGTGAGGTGTTTGTTTGCGTTGTAGCTCATTATTCTTCTCCCTCTATTTATTAATATTCATCAACATACTAATTGGCCTGAAGGTCAGGCACATTACCCTACTCCCAAGTCTTATTCTTAAATCCCAGACTTGCAGCATTTTCAGATACAGCTCGTTTGATCTGATCGGATACTCCCTCAGGGAAATCGGCACTAATCTCAACACTGACTTGTATTTTCGCCGTCGGGTCGCTCGCAAGGACACTGATTATCTCTTCAGCAATCTCAAGTAGACGAATTCTGGCAGTGGCGGCACTCACGTCAGCGGTGCCGATAAATGTTTTCGACTTCGTTACGCCTGTTGTTGTTTGTGTTGTTCCGGGGGCCACCTGAGTAGAACCTGGAGGATTATTTAGCGTGGACGTTTCTTCGCCCAACTTGCCTGGAACAGGTAATATCGGTGGTTTTGGCGCATGCTCTTCTTCATACTTTCTTGCAGTTCCGGGTTCAATCAGCAGCAACGTCTCATCGAGCTGAACGTTGGTATCGCCAAATTTGAAGCCCTCGAACACCCCTTCATAGAGTCCGTATGCCGTACCATAGAAATCCTTGCTTCCCGCACCCTTGATAATCGCCTGTTCCAGAACACTCCGTGTTTTCAAGCGTGGTAAAAAGAGATAGCGCAACGTATCTTCCCAAAACTCCATGGCGCTACAAAACGACTTATCAGCCTTCCAATAGAGCTTTTTCAATTCATCTCGCAGATGTATCGGTGACCATGTAGTGATGACCAGTTCAGTGTCAATACATACTCGCTCAATCTCTGAGCCAAGCGATGCGCCAACCGTGTTAAGCGGATAAACCTCCACAATTGGTTTGGCATCCGTGTGGTTATGCTGCGCAGGGCAGAGCAGCCACTTGTAGCACTC
>Ga0214222_1000287_pt1 | contig 15462 bp, 23 predicted proteins | sample TroBogypolimnion_29_FD_153060 | JGI IMG/M metagenome (GOLD analysis project Ga0214222, IMG submission 153060) | Freshwater microbial communities from Trout Bog Lake, WI - 20AUG2007 hypolimnion | ecosystem: Environmental > Aquatic > Freshwater > Lake > Hypolimnion/Profundal zone | place: Trout... | reverse complement strand
CAATGTAGTTCAAGTTACTTACTCTCTAAGCGTATAAGGATAACATCATGGCTTTTACAAACGGACAAACAGTAATTCAAGTTTTACCAACCGCAATTACAGGTACAGTTGATGGTTTTGGTTTTGACCCAGTAACAGGATTAGTAACAGTTTTAGTTGGTTACAAAGATGCTGACGGTAATGACCAACAACGCTACTTCCAACAAAATGAAATTGATGCGGTAGCTTAATAAAATAGCCCCTATGTTCTATACATACGCTCACTATACCCCTGAAGGATGCTTATTTTATATAGGGAAAGGTAAGGGGAAACGGGCGTATAGATTTTACAATAGGGGCGCATATTGGAATAATGTTGTTTCCAAACATGGAAAACCCAATGTGCAAATAGTTGCAAGTTGGAAAACCGAAAAAGAAGCATTAGACCATGAAGTGGTATTAATTAAATGTTTTCGGGATTTAGGGCATAAACTCTGCAATCAAACAAATGGCGGAGAAGGAACAAGTGGGCGTGTATTATCAAGTGAGCATAAAGAAAAAATTAGCGCAAAATTAAAAGGTCGCAAGAGAAAAATCCCTGATGAAAAAACAAAAGAAAAATTAAGAACTTCCCATTTAGGACAAGTTGCTTGGAATAAAGGTTTAAAAGGCGTTTATAAACATTCTGAAGAACACAAGCAAAAAGTGAGTGCCTTTTTCAAAAGCCATAATTTTCAATTAAAAAATTGTTATATCGGAACCCATAGATATACAAATGAAATAATAAAAATTTTAGGAACTAACGAAGCCATTAAAAATGCTGGTTTTGACCCTAATAATGTCCGAAGATGTGCAAGCGGTGAAAGAAAGTTTCACAAAGATTATTCTTGGAATAAAGAAAGATTGGAGCAATAAATGTTTACTTTAGCGGATAGGGTTCAAGAAACTTGTGCCGCACCCGGTACTGGGATAGTCACATTATTAGGTGCAGTTACAGAATATCAATCATTTTCTGCTGGTATTGGTGCAAATAATACAACTTATTATACTATTGCTGACCAAACTGGTTCAAATTGGGAAGTGGGATTAGGCACGATTGGTGCAACTGGATTAACCTTAACCCGAACTACTATATTAGCTTCGTCTAATGCTGGTTCAATTGTTAATTTCAGCGTAGGTACTCAAAATATTTGGTGCGATTATCCTGCTGGTAAAGCAGTTTATGGAACTGGAACTACATTAGTAGCTCCTAGTGGCACTATTCTTCCAGTACTTAATGGCGGTTCAGGGGTAACAACTTCAACAGGTTCAGGTTCAGTAGTATTAAGTGCCGCACCATCATTGACAGGCGCAGTAACGATTGGCACAACTTCAGATACAGGCACTATTACTGTTGGTCAATCTACCGTAAGCCAAACAATTAACATTAGTAATGGTGCTACAGCATCAGGTTCTACTAAAACTGTAAACATTGGAACAGGCGGTTTAACTGGTTCTACAACCACAATGGCTATTGGTTCAACCTTTAGCACAACAGTTGCGGCAAATGGAACATGGTCATTTAGCACGCCTTTAGTTGCAACTAATATGGTTCAAGCAACCACATCAACAAGTGGGTATTTAACTTCTACCGATTGGAATACTTTTAACGGCAAAGCGCCATCAGTTACTTATACAACTACTTACATACCATTTGGACAAGGTACAACTACACCTAATCTATCGGCTAACTTTACTTATACAACGGGTACAGGACTATTAGCCGCTCCTATTATTCAAGCTTCAAATGGCTTAATAATGAATAGTAAAACAATCGGTACAAGTTACACTATTCCAACGGCTGATAATGCTATGTCAGTTGGACCAATCACTATATCAAGTGGCGTTACAATAACTGTTCCATCGGGTAGCCGTTGGTTGGTATTATAAGGGAAATATATGGCAACAATTCTAAGCAGTAAAACAAGTGGTGTGGGTGGATTAGCAGTAACAGGCGACTCATCAGGCATCCTACAACTAGCCTCAGCAGACGGAACTACTGCGGTCACTATAGATGCTAGTCAGAATGTGGGGATTGGAACAAGTACAACTGGAACAAATGGTGTACTTACAGTATATAAAACATTAGAACCTAAAATATATCTTACAGATGCAACAGTAGGTCAAACCTATGGCGGTGCAATTAAAGGCTATGGTATTACTGGAATTGGTGGCGCAGTAGAGCTAGGTTCAGTAGATAATAATGTGTATTCTAAAGGTTGGTTTTATAGTTTATCATCAGGGTATCAAGCATTTTATACGAATAGTGCAGAACGTATGCGTATTGATAATACTGGGAACTTATTCGTAGGTGGAACAACACAAAACACAGCTACTGCTCCTGTATATTCAAGCACAACAGCAAAAGCTTGGGTTCAATATAATGCAGCAACCCCTGCTGTACTTGGCTCTTTTAATGTTAGCTCAGTAACGAGAACTGCTACTGGTAATTTTACAGTTAATTTTACCGCAGCATTAGTTGATGCAAATTATGCTCCTTTAGTATCTTGTAATAATATTAATGCGGAAACAAAAATACAATTTGGAACTATTGCAGCAGGGTCATTACAAATCCTTTCTCAAGGTTCAGTTAATACAACATCATCCTATAACCCAGTTTTGGGCTGTGTAGTATTTAGATAAGGAAAAGACATGGCACAAGTAATCATACATACAAACGAAAACGGAAATGTCAGCGTTACGATGCCGACAGGTGAAATTAGTGTAGAAGAAGTATTAGCTAAAGACTGCCCAGACCATGCAATCATAGTGGACAGCATAGACTTACCCAATGAACACCATGACTTCTTTAACGCATGGGAATTAGTAGATGGCAAGGTAACTGTAAACATAGACAAAGCACAAGAGATTACTAAAGACAGGCTGCGTGCTGAACGTACACCATTGTTACTAGCTCAAGATGTTGCTTACTCAAGAGCTACAGAAACAGGTGCAGACACTACAGCCATTGTTGCTGAGAAGAATAGACTTCGTGATGTTACTAAACTTGTAAATACAGTAGCTACATTAGATGAATTGAAGGGATTGTCATGTCTAGCATAGTCGTAGCTGGAGATACCAGCGGAAGTGTCACATTAAGTGCGCCAGCAGTAGCAGGTAGTACTGTATTAACCTTGCCTAGTGTGAGTGGTACAGTATTAACAAGTGCAAGTAGTCAAGTGACAGGACCAGCTTTTAGTGCATATCAAAATGTTGCTCAAACAATAACTACTGCAACATATACAAAAATTCAATTTCAAGCAAAAGAATTTGATACAAATTCAAATTTTGATTCAACAACAAATTATCGTTTTACACCAACTGTAGCTGGATATTATCAATTTAGTGGTGGCGCAAATCAAGGTGGTGCTACAACAGCATTTCAACTTGTTTTATATAAAAATGGGGTAGCGATTAAATTCTTTTCAAATAGTACAGCATCTGCACCAGGAGTTAATGGAAGCGCTCTTGTTAATGCAAATGGCTCAACAGATTATTTTGAGTTATATATATATCTTGTAATCGGTGGAACTTTATCAGCAACACCTTCATTAACTTACTTTCAAGCCTTTCTAGCAAGGAGTGCATGATGAATCTATACGAAAAAATAATGACTATTTACCCACAACTTAATCAGCAAGACTTCATGACAACTATACGTTTACAGAATGACTCTGATGGTCGTGGTGATTACATAGCTAGTTGGACACATGAACTACCACAACCTACAGCAGAACAGTTAGGAGCAATAGTATGAGTATTACGCTAGATGGAACAAGTGGCATCACCTCACCTACTTATGGTGGGGCAACCACAGCAGAATATTCTGTACCCGTAACAGGCTTTAAGAACCGCATCATCAATGGTGCTATGGTGATAGACCAGAGGAATGCAGGGGCTAGTGTGCCAACGCCTAATGGATATATTGTAGATAGATTTGCAATTGCCCAAACAACAAGCGGTAAAATAACTGCACAACAAAACGCTGGTTCTGTAACACCACCTGTAGGATTTACAAATTATTTAGGCGTAACTGTAGTAAACGCTTATTCAGTTACATCTTCTGATATTTACTATATTAATCAATCAATAGAAGGGTATAACACCGCAGACCTTGCATTTGGAACTGCAAATGCACAAACTGTTACTTTGTCCTTTTGGGTTCGGTCAAGTCTAACTGGGACATATGGCGTTCGATTGGTAAATGCAACAAACAATAGAAGTTATGTTGCTACATATAGTATTTCTTCCGCAAATACATGGGAACAAAAATCTATAACAATTGCAGGGGATACATCGGGTACATGGGTCGGTGCAACCAACGGCATAGGTATAGGACTTTTATGGACTTTAGCCGCTGGTAGCAATTTCCAAACAACTGCTAATTCTTGGCAAAGTGGCAATTACACAACCACTTCAGCGCAAACACAACTTGTCGGCACATCAGGAGCCACCTTCTACATCACAGGTGTTCAACTTGAGAAAGGCTCTACTGCTACTAGCTTTGACTATAGGGCGTATGGTACGGAGTTGAGTTTATGTCAGAGGTATTATCAAAAAGTTAGTGGAAGTGCATCATGGCCTTACCCTTATGTATGCAATGTATCAAATGCGTCATCTACACTTGCGGTTGGAACAATAGTGTTTCCTACTTCAATGAGAGCGACTCCAACAATTTCATTTTCAACATTAAAAACAAGAAATACTGGTAGCAGTATTTCAGCAATTGCAATAGACCAAGTATCTGTTTCTAATGGAAATGTTCCTTTAATTGGATTGTCTTTTACAACAACATTCCTTACTATATATTATTCAGATGTTGTTCTTGGAAATAATAGCAGTTCAGCTTATATAGATTACAGTGCGGAGTTATAAAAATGACTATTCAATATAAATTACAAAATAATGTATTAACAAATACTCTATCTTCAGTATCAATTGTTGGGCAAAATATATCAATCCCATTCGACCCAGCTAATGCTGATTTTCAACAATACCAATTATGGCTATCCGAAGGCAACACACCTGAACCAGCGGACATACCACTATGAAAAACCTAGAGATATTCGGTAAGTGGTCAGACAAGCTACTCAATAGCTTCCCATTCTGCCTAGACGATATTTATATCAAAACAGTCGGTATTGCTTGGTTATTCACAGTAGATGGTAAGTGGTGTTTTATCCCTAAGATAGTACCTAGCAATTGGCAATATGCTAATGCCTGTATCTTTGTACGCATAGGCTTCCCCTTCGCTTTCTTCATGCAACTACGTGCTAGTCCTACACACTTATGGCAAGGTGGGATTGGTTGGAAGCAATCAGGCAGAATAGCGATACACTTTAGATTTCAGACAGATGCTAGTTCTACACTTGGCTATCACCCTAATTTACCTAACCTAGACCATGCAAGCGGTTTTGAATATGGCAGACATTAATTTATGTATGGATTTCAATCATTTTCAGTTATATCTTTTTCGGGAACGAATGGTGTAATATTTCTAATAACTATATCTGAAAGTGGAAATGCAGTAGAAGTAATTTCAGTTGTTTCAATTGATGCGGAAAATATAACTGAAAGTGGAAGTGCGGTAGATGTAGTATCAGAAACAATGTCAGCTCCAATTTTAATTTCTGAAGCTGGTAATGCCGTAGATGTTGTTTCAGAAATTATGAACGCACCTGTTACGATAGCTGAAATTGGCAATGCTGTAGATGTAATAGCTGAAAATTCGGTAGATGCTGTTACGATAAATGAAAATGTAAATTTAACTGATAGTCAATCAGAAACGATGTCGGCTGGTGTTGCTATAGCAGAAATTGGAAATGCGATAGATATAGTTAGCGAAACAATGTCAGCACCAGTTACACAATCTGAAACTGGTAACGCTCAAGATGCTATTAGTGAAAACATGACAGCTTCAGCAACTATTGTCGAAGCTGGAAGCGCAAATGATACTGTTAGCGAAAATTCTGTAGATGCAATCACTATTACGGAAACTGGAAACGCAGTAGATACGCAATCTGAAACAATGAGTTCACAAACTTCAATAAATGAAGCTGGAAATGCTCAAGATGTAATATCAGAATTAATGACTGCACCTGTAAGCATAGTAGAATTAGGAAATATGATTGATGTTGTAAGCGAAAATGCTGTTGATGCTGTTACGATAAATGAAAGTGGTAATGCACAATCAACGCAATCTGAAAATGCGATAGATGCAGTTACAATAATAGAATCAGGTAATGCTCAAGATACACAATCTGAATCTATGAGTGCTGGCGTTATAATAAATGAAAGTGGTAATGCTCAATCGGTACAGTCAGAAAATATGACTGCCCAAGCTAATATTGCTGAAATTGGTAATGCAGTTGATGTGGTATCACAAAACTTAACTGCTTATATAGTAGTAAATGAAATAGGTAATGCTCAAAATAGCCAATCAGAAACGATGGCGGCATTATTAGCAATTATTGAATCAGGTACGGCTTCTGATACTGTTATAGAGCAAATGACCGCTTATGTGCATCAGCAAGAATCAGGCAATGCAATTGATACACAATCAGAAAAAATGGTTGCGGCAGTAAATGTAGTAGAATCTGAATTAAGTACTGATATTGTTAATGTAATAATGACCGCTTCAGTTTCAATTCAAGAAGCGGTTGAAGCACAAGATTCGACTAGCGCAACAACTTATGTCATAGTTGTCGTTGCTGAACAAGGTAATGCAGTAGATGTTTACTTTTGCGCTCCAATATTCCAAAGCTCAGAAGTAGTGTGGCACGTTTTACCACGAGCAACAAATTGGCAAGTAGAACAACGTAATAATTATTGGGATGTTTTACCTAGAGCAGATTATTGGAAAGTAAATGAATAATTACATCTTAGAAAAAAGAACGACTGAAATTATTGCATACAATATTGATTGCACTAATATTCTTGATACTTTTGAAGTCATTACTTCTATTACTTCTATTACTGCCGACCAAACAGGATTAGTGTTTCAAGGTCAAGCTATTAATGGCGCACCTGTCACATTTCCTGACGGAGTTATTGCCGCTACTGGGAAAGTAATTTCAGTTCACATTTCTGCTGGTACAATTCCTACAGGTGCAATAAACCAAATTTATACCATCAGACCAATATTTGTAACTTCTGAAGGTAATACTAGAGAATCAACAGTTTTACTTAATGTAACAAATATACCATTCCAACAAGGTAGGGTAATTTAATGCCACTTCAATCAGGTTCAAGCAAAGAAGTTATTTCAGCTAATGTAGCTGAATTGATTAAAGCTGGTCATAAACGTGACCAAGCTGTTGCTATTGCATATCAAAATGCTAGAAAATCTCATGTTGCTGATGATGCAGACAATGACCATGAAAGAGATTTAACTGAAGAACCTGATTCTAAAATCGTCGCTTTTATTGTCTATACAAATGATGACAAGATATTATGGATGCGTAGAACTAAAGATAATTCATGGGATTTCCCCGGTGGTCATGTAGAAGAAGGCGAATCCCCGATAGAAGGTGCTATTCGTGAATCTCGTGAAGAATGTGGACACGTTCCAGCAACGGGATTACATCTTATCTATGATGAAGGTAAAGTAAATCTATTCGGGTGTAATGATGGCGAGTTTACACCTGATTTAAATGAGGAGCATGATGCTTTTGTATGGGCAACCATAGAAAATGCACCTGACCCAATATTTCACAAAGTTTCGAAAGATGCGGAAGAAATTGCGGAAAAAGCTGAATCGCACGCTAGTGCAATGGATAAAAGAGAATATGATACAAATGGATGGTTTGAAGTTAAAGATAACCCATTATCCAAAGTAGGTGTATTTCCATATTCAGGTCGTTCAATTTCACCTGATTGTGATGCTGACAGAATTTATAATGTTTACAGACCAGCCGAAGAATTATCAACAGAAGATTGTATTGATTCATTTAAATTATTACCCTGGATTGATAATCATGTAATGTTAGGTAGTGAGGATGAAGGTTTAACTCCTGCTGAAGACAAAGGAATTCAAGGTGTAATCGGAGAAGATGTTTTCTTTGATGGCGAGTATTTAAAAGGTAATATTAAAGTATTTTCCGAAGCAATGACTAATCTCATTGCTAACGGTAAAAAAGAATTGTCCTGCGGTTATCGTTGTAAATATGAATATGCTCCTGCAAGTTTCAATGGCGAAGCGTATGATTACATACAACGTGAAATTCGTGGCAATCATCTAGCCTTAGTCGAGAAAGGTCGCATGGGTTCGGATGTAGCAGTTTTAGACCATTTCACTTTTACAGTAGATAACAAGGAGCTTTTCATGGCTGAAGAAAATAAAGAAGTAGGTGGCGAGAAACCTGCTATGTCTTTAGAGGATGTTCATTCATTCGTTAAAGATGTGATGCCGAAATTGGCAAAAATTCAAGAATTATTAGAAATGCACAAAGGCGGCGGCGAAGAAGAAGCGGTTGCTGATGATGAAGATATGGAAAAACCTGACGGTGATGAAGACAAACCGGGCGAAGTTAAAGATGAAGAATCTGACCCAATCGTTCAAGGCGGAGCTAAATCAGAACCAAAAGAAGGTGAACGTGGTGCTGGTATGGATGCGGCGGCTATTATCAAACGAGTTCATAAAGACTTAGCTGATAAAACAAAACTATATGACAAACTATCAAAACATATCGGCGCATTTGACCACGCTGAAATGGATTTAAACACGATGGCTAAGTATGGTATTAAGAAACTTGGTTTAGATGCTCCTAAAGATGCTCGTGTAACATTCTTGGGTGCTTATCTCGAAGGTAAAGGCGCATCTAGCGTAGCTCACGGTATGGATAATGCTGTTAGTTTCCGCAAAGGTAATTTTGTTCAACGATTCTTAGAAAAAGGTAAATAATCATGACTACTGCTAGTTTTCAAGCTACCGTCAATGTTAATCTTGGCTTTGGTATTCCGGGCGAGTTAATTGTAGATGGTCCACAACGTGTCGATTCATTGGCACTAGATGTAAATGGGGGTACTATTGGTTTAGCTTTTACTAAATCTAATACTACTAACGTAGCTTCACAAGGGGGCGTTGTTGGTACAGGCGTTTTATTCGCTGGTATTTTAGTTAATCCTAAAGTATATGCTTCTTACGGTGCTGTTGGTGGCAATCCACTTGACCCTACATTGTTCTTACCTGCTTACAATCAAGGTGAGTTCTTAACAATGGGTACTATCTGCGTTACTGTTGTTGGTGCGTGTAATATTGGTGACTTGGTTCAATACAACACCACTACTGGCGTTCTTTCAACTGTAGCACCGGGGGCTTCTGCAACTACTGGTAATGCGTTAATTCCAAATTGCGTAGTGTGGAATTATCCACAAACTGCAACTGGTTTAACAGCTATCCGTATTACTGACTAAGGATATAAATTATGAAATCGCTAGAAAAAAGTTATATCGGTCCACGTAACGTGGGTGCGGTAACAATGGATGCCAAAGACGTAGCTGATTTTTCAGCTTTAAGTCAAATTGGTATTAATATTTCAGACCGTCAAGTTAAAACTATGGCTAACTGGGCAATGGATAGCGGCAATCAAGCTGATGTTACTAGCCCATCAATGACTACTCCAGTTCAGTTCCTACAAAATTGGTTACCGGGCTTTGTTAAAGTAATTACAGCCGCTCGTAAAATCGATGACTTAGTTGGTATTACTACAACAGGTTCATGGGAAGATGAAGAAATCGTACAAGGTATCTTAGAGCCAATTGGTAATGCGTTACCATACGGCGATTATACTAATGTACCTTTAGCTTCATGGAACACTAACTTTGTACGCCGTACTGTTATTCGTTTCGAAAAAGGTATCAAAGTTGGTTCATTAGAAGAAGCTCGTGCGGCTCGTATTCGTATCAGCACTTCTGCTGAAAAACGTGCTTCTGCGGCTCTATCATTGGAAATCCAACGTAACCTTATCGGTTTCAATGGCTACAATGGTGGTAACAATCTAACTTATGGTTTCTTGAATGACCCATCATTACCTGCTTACGTTACTGTAGCGGCTACTGGTACAGGTAGCTCAACTTTATGGGCTAACAAATCATTCTTGCAAATCGTAGCTGACATTCGTGTTGCGGCGGCTCAATTGCAAACTCAATCTCAAGATACTATTAATCCTGAAGATGCAGAGCTTACATTAGCGTTGCCTACTGATGCTTACCAATACTTGTCAGTAACTTCTGACTTTGGTATTTCAGTACGTGATTGGTTGAACAAAACTTACGCAAAATTGCGTGTAATTTCTGCTCCTCAATTGAACTATGCTAATGGTGGTGCTAACGTGTTCTATCTTTATGCTGAATCAGTAGAAGATGGTGCAAGTGATGACAGCCGTACATGGGTACAAGTTGTTCCTGCTAAGTTCCAAGCATTAGGCGTTGAAAAACAAGCTAAAGCATACGTTGAAGATTATTCAAACGCTACTGCTGGTGTTATGCTTAAACGCCCATACGCTGTTGTACGTTATAGCGGCATCTAAAAATATAGTTTAATAGATTGTATTTTTTATATGATGTAAGATAGAAGGGCGAGGGAAACCTCGCTCTCTATTCACTCAAGGAGTTTTAAAAATGGCTAAAGTCCATGTATTTTCTACCCTAGCTAATGACCAGCTTTATCAAAACTGGTTACAAGGCGGTAACGATATGCCTATCAAAGATGTAGGTGTTCTTATTAAAGGTGGTACAGGCGTTGCTAATGACCGTTTAATCACGCCAATTGGTGTTGCAACCGAAATTGACGATGCTGATTACGAAGCATTAAAAAAGAATCCAGTTTTCCTGAAACATGAAAAAGATGGCTTTTTATCTGTTCGCACGAAAACAACAGCAGTAGAAAAAGTAGTTCCTGATATGAATTTAAAAGATAAGTCTGCACCTTTGACAGCATCAGATTATGCCAAAGATGAAGATGCACCTAAACTTAATTAAGAGCTAATTATGACTTCTCTAGTTCCTGCCTACAATGATGCTAACTTTAGATTACAGTTTCCAGCTTTTGCTGATGTGACTGATTATCCAACAGCGCAACTTGATGGGTGGTGGACTATGGGAACATCATATATAAATCCTGATAATAATTATCCATATAATTTTAAAACAAAACAGCTTCAATTAGCGTTAGATTTAATGTGCGCTCATTTAGCTCAATCATTCACAATGATTACTGCTGGCATACCAACAGTAGTTGTTCAAGGTACTGCTGAAGGTACTGTTAATGTTTCACTTACTCCACCACCTGTTAAGACCTCTTTTGGTTGGTGGTTGGCTACTACCCCATATGGCAGTCAATTACGTGCGCTATTACGTGCTGTAGCAAATGTAGGACTATATATTGGTGGTAGCCCTGAAAATTCAGCTTTTAGAAAAGCTGGTGGTATATTTTGACCGCCTTAAATCTTGATAAGATTAAAGCCACACTAGAACGTGCGCCTAAAGAATTTCAAGGCTTAGTTGCTCAAGTAGGATTTCCGTCAGGTGGTCAATATGAAGATGGTACTCCAATTGCTTCAGTTGCCGCACAAAATGAATTTGGCGCACCTGCTAAGAAAATTCCGCCTAGACCATTTATGCGCCCTACTATCAAAGAAAATAAAGATGAATGGGTAGCCATATTAAGTAAAGGCGTAGCTTCAGTAGTAGCTGGTAAGAATAATGCTTTTGATGTATTAAATGCAGTTGGTATATTAGCCGCCGCAGATATGAAAGCAAAAATAGCTACTATCTATTCACCTGCTTTAGCTCCAATGACATTAGCATTAAGGCGTGAACGTGGGAATGGTTCTACAAAGCCATTAGTTGATACAGGTATTATGCTGGCATATCTACAAAATAGCGTAGCTAAAGAAGGCTCAGAGTTTATAGCTAAAGGTTAATGATGAAATTACGCTCATTAGTTAATGGTTACACTCAACTTACTAATCCAAATATTTTAATTAATTGGATTCAATCTACAGGCTATATTACTGATAGTGCAGGTAAAAGAACTCCTACAACTTTAACATTATCCGTTAGAGCGCAAATACAAGCTCTAAGCACGACAGATTTACAGCATACTGATGGCTTGAATATAACTGGCGTAATGCGTTCAGTTTATATGTATGGTAATGCGGCTGGTGTTGTTCGTGCTGATAACATTGGTGGAGATATTTTAATATTTCCTGAAATACCTAATGGAAGTAATCGTAATTGGCTAATTACACAAGTTGTAGAAACTTGGAGTGATTGGTGTCATGTTATAGTGACATTACAACAGGATTAATTATGGCAGTTACCATTGATATTATTGACCAAGATATTTTTAAAGCTCTAGTAGTTTTCTTTAGGACTTTTCTACCTATTGGAACTGAAGTAGTACAAGCTCAAGATAATTTGGTTGCAATGCCGAAAGGTGGATTTGTTGCTATGAATAATACTGGAATGAATAGATTATCTTTTAATGTAGATACTTATAATTCTGCATTACAGCAAAAATCTATTTTGACTCCAACAAGATATGTTGTTCAGCTTGATTTTTATGGTCCATTATCACAAATATGGGCTATGGAAACTCAGGCTTTATTTCGTGATGAATATGCAACGGATTTATTTCCTGCAAATATTCAGCCTTTATATGCTGATGACCCAGTTCAATTGCCTTTAATTGATGGAGAACAGCAATATGAGCAAAGATGGAAGTTAGAAGGTAATTTGCAATATAATCCAACATTAACCACATCTCAACAATCAATGTTAGATGTTGTAGTGGGTCTAGCACCAATAGACCAAACATTTCAACCATAGGAGATTTTTATGAGTACTATTCCTTTTTCACAAGTAGTAAATGTAGTTCCGTCAGTTTTGTCTGCTGGTGGTATTGCCGTTGATTTAAACGGATTGATGCTCACACAAAATGCCTATGCTCCTGCTGGAACAATTTTACAATTTGCAACTGCCAATGATGTATCAACTTATTTTGGCGCAACTTCTACAGAAGCGTCATTAGCTACAATTTATTTTAATGGTTATAGCATTGGTACTCAATTGCCGGGTGCTTTATTTATTGCTAACTATGCAGAAACAGCAACAGCGGCATGGGTTCGTGGTGGCAACTTATCTTCAATGACTTTAGGTCAATTGCAAGCTCTAGGTACTGGTACTTTAGCTTTTACCATTAATGGCACTCTTATCACTTCAGGTTCAATCAGTTTAGCCGCAGTTACAAGTTTCAGCCAAGCGGCAACAGTTATTCAAGCGGCATTTACTTCACCACCATTTACAGTTACTTATGATTCTGTACCAAGTGCATTTATATTCACTACTACACTTACAGGAACAGCGGCTACGGTTAGTTTTGCAACAACTGGTGCTATGGCAACAGGCTTAATGCTAACGCAAGCTACAGGTGCAGTATTATCGCAAGGTCAAGCGGCGGCAGTTCCAGCTACTTACATGAATAGCATTATTAACCAAAATCAAAACTGGGCTACATTCTTCACAGTATGGGAATCAGTCATTGCTGAAAAAGAACAATTTGCTACTTGGTCTAATTCTGTTTCACCTCGTTATTTGTATATCTGCCAAGATTCTGATATTAACGTATTAAATTCTGCTTCTACTAACACCTTTGGTGATTGGTTACAAGTTGGTCAAGTTGTTGGTACATTGCCAATTTACGGCAACAATACACTTTCAGCATTTGCGGCTGGTTTTGCGGCTTCATTAGACTTTACTCGCTTGAATGGTCGTGCAACATTAGACTTTAAAGAGCAGTCAGGTTTAGTAGCTTCAGTAACAACTGCTTCAAATTATGCTGGTGTAGTTGCTAATGGTTATAATTGCTACGGTGCTTATGGTTCTAATAATCCTGCTAATAACGCTTCTTGGTTTACACCGGGTTCTGTTTCAGGCAAATGGTTATGGGCTGATACTTACTTGAATCAAATTTGGTTAAATGCTAATTTACAATTAGCTTTAGTTACATTGCTTCAACAAGTTGGTTCTATTCCATACAATACGCAAGGTTATTCATTAATCAATGCGGCTTGTTTAGACCCAATCAATGCGGCAATTAATTTCGGTGCAATTCGTAAAGGTATTCAATTATCTGCGGCTCAAGCGGCTGAAGTTCAATATGCTTTAGGTTATAACGCCGCTCCAGTAATTGCTTCTCAAGGTTATGTATTGCAAATTTCACCTGCAACTGCGGTTACTCGTGCGGCTCGTCAATCTCCACCTATTACTTTGTATTATCAAGATGGTGAAAGCGTACAACAAATTACTCTTGCATCTATCGTTATTCAATAAGGGATAAATCATGGCAACAATAACCTCAGCAAATTCAGTACTAACACTCGTCATAGGTGGGCTATATGGTCCAGCTAACATTCAAGGCTATGCCGTTGATGATGCCTTTGAAAGTGAATCTGTCCAACAATCAGAAGTTTTAATGGGTGTTGATGGCAGTCTTTCAGGTGGTAAAGTATGGATTCCATATAAAATGACTATTCATCTTCAAGCTGATAGTCCTAGCGTATCGGTTTTTGATAATTGGAGAGCGGCTCAAGATGCAGTAGTAGATGTATTTTTAGCTAATGGTACAATTATTTTACCATCTACAGGAAGGGCTTATAGCCTTGTTAATGGCTATTTAACTGCGGCAACTCCATTTCCTGCTGTTAAAAAGACTTTACAACCAGTAGTATATGAAATAACTTGGCAATCTATCGTAGGTTCAATAACTGGAGTTTAAAATAAATGGCTAGAAAAGAAACGACATTCGTAGCTGAAACTGGTAGAGATTTAGGTAAACAGTTTTTAATTACGGAAATGTCAGCTTCTCAGGCTGAAAACTGGGCTTTTCAGGTTATCTTAGCTGTCGGCAATGCTGGCATTGAGATACCTGAAGGTTTAGCTTCTCAGGGTATGTCAGGTTTAATGGCAATAGGATATATGAATTTACTCAAAATTCCATTTGATGCGGCAAAACCGCTTTTAGATGAAATGATGAATTGCGTTCAAATTATTCCTTCAGCTAATATTAAGCGTAAATTAGTTGAAGAAGATATTGAAGAAGTTGCAACTCGCTTACAATTAAGAAAAGCTACATGGAATTTACACATGGATTTTTTTTTAAACGAAAGCAAATTGACTTCGGAATCAGAAGCGCAGGAAACAATACAAGAAAGCTCATTGAGTATCAAGCCACAACGCAAGCAATAGCAACTGTCATATCTTCTAAATTAGCTACACTACATGAACTAGACACTATTTATGGTGTTGAGGATATGTGGATATTGATTGAAATTAATGCTATAGATAGACATAACGCATATATAATGAATCAGAAATAATTATTAAAAGAGGATAAATCTTGGCTACAGTAATCGACAGTTTACTAATTGAACTAGGCTTAGA
>Ga0214222_1000283_pt1 | contig 15597 bp, 13 predicted proteins | sample TroBogypolimnion_29_FD_153060 | JGI IMG/M metagenome (GOLD analysis project Ga0214222, IMG submission 153060) | Freshwater microbial communities from Trout Bog Lake, WI - 20AUG2007 hypolimnion | ecosystem: Environmental > Aquatic > Freshwater > Lake > Hypolimnion/Profundal zone | place: Trout... | reverse complement strand
CGGTTCCGGCAGCGTTGTCCTCGGCGGCTCGTTCACGGTGGATGGCACCAATTATGGTTGTTCGCCATTCACGCTGATCGGCACCGCCAACGGGACGACCCAGGTGATGCTGTCCACCAACTGGAATCAACTCCAGCTCGCGGGTTATAGCGGGGTGAACTTCACCACGCTGACCAATGCGGCATCCAACGGCGTGCTGACCAACAAAGCGCCGACCGTCAACCGCGTGTTCTACAACTACTGAACCAAAGCCGGCGGCGGGGTGGCGTTGAAAGCGCCGACCGCGAACGCACCGTCGCCGGCAACCAATTTCCAAAATGTCACAGTGGGTTTCCATCACGAAGGCGACGCTCTACAACGCGAAGGTTGCGGCATTGATTGACGCGCTCGACACCGCCGCGCTCGGCGACGGCCAGACGAATCGCAGCACCGACATCATTCAGGGCGTCGTGGATCACATCCGGCGCAAGGTTGCCAGTTGCCGGCGCAACAACCTCGACGCCGACTTGACCACCATCCCAAAGGGTCTGCGCGACGTGGCCGTTGACCTGATCATCGCCCGGCTAAAGACCGCGCTAGAAATGGAGTTAAGCCAGGACGAACGCGACAACGTCTCGCGCCGCGAGCGGGATCTGAATCGTGTGGCCGATTGCACCGATGTGGTGGATCAGCCGGACAACGCTATCCCCGCGCCAATGGAACCAACCGTTGCGCCGCCGAGCTTCGGCACGCGCGGCCTGAATATTCCCGCCCGCAATTTCAACGACACAACCCAAGACGGGTGACTGCGTCACTGCCACCATTATGAATGCGACCATCGAACACAATTTCAAGTATCACCCGCCAGTCGGTAACGCGGCGGATAAACACACTGCCATCCGGGCGAAGGCAAAAGAACTGGCGAACCTGATTGACCAGTCCCTACCGCCGGAAGCTGCGCGCGAAAAAGCGACAGCGATCACCAAGTGTGAGGAAACGATGATGTGGGCCTGCGCCGGCATCGCCCGCCACAGCAAATGATTTTAGGCGATTCCAGCACGGTCGCGCAGGCGCTGCAAAAGTTGCAGGCCGAAGGAAAGCTGCCGCAGGGTCTGTCCTGCGAACAGCTCGCCAAGCTGTCGCGCGCCATCCAAAAATATTCCGGCGAAGTCAGCGACCGCATCATCAAAAAAATCCTCGCCGACTGGAAGGACAAGATTCAGGCGGCGCAAAGCCTCACCGATCCGGCGGCGCAGCGGGGTGTGATTTATGACCTTACGCAGTTCGTCGGCAATGAGGAGATTGCGAACAGCATCCGTTTCGCGCTCAAAATTTCGCAGGAAGTCGCCAGCGGTGCCGGCCAATACCTCAATCAGAATCTTTCGCCCGAAGTCCTGGACGAATATCCGGCCTTAGAATTCAAGCGCCTCTTTGACCGCACGGTACCGCGTGGCTTGAAGCGCGGCCCCAAGGGCGCGCTCATCATGGTTCCCGAAGACAACTGGCCGAGCCGCTGGGCCGCTGCCGGCGCGGAGGCCGGTGATGAAGACTGGCTCGAATGGGAAGGCGACGCGCAGGAAGGTCGCGGGGTGGCGTTGAAATCTTCCGGCATCTGGCAAGCGCTGGGTAATGGGGCCGGCGGTTACGATGACACGCTGGGCAATCCGTTTCCGCCGTTTGCGTTCAACTCCGGTTTCATGACGTTTGGCGTCCACCGAGATGAGGCGGTTAATCTCGGTTTAATTGGCGCGGATGAGGTGGCGAAACCCGCCAAGATAAATTTCGCCAAACTGTTTTCGGAGGTGGCGTCATGAACGAAGTCAGCATCAGAATCGCGTCAGATACCGCTACGCCGGAATTGCAGCGCTGGATCGGCGAACTTGGCGTCGCCCGGTTTCATGGCCGCGTCAACGACGACTTGGTTCAAGTGACAATGGTTCACCTGAAACAACTTGGCGGCAATGTGCGCGGTTATCCTTCGACGGGTTTCTACGAAAAATTTGCTCGCGGCGTGCTTTGCATTCCGACTGAAAACGGCGTCGCCGTGGTGATTCCGCCGCAGATTATCCAAGGCCGCGTGGTTGGTTTGGGGATGCGTGTGTTCGGTGGCACCATCACGCCTCAGACGGTTAAGATGCTGGCCATCCCCATTTCGCCGGTAAGCTACGGCCATGTCCCAGGGGAATTTCCCAATCTGTTTTTATTGAAGACCGTCAAGGGCGATTACCTCTGCCAAAGAGGCGAGGAGGTTTCTGACAAAACCGGACGCATTCGGCAAGTTGGCAAGAGTGGGCTCAAGGGCAATGTCGGCAGACGCATAAACTCCAATTTAGTTTTCCTGTTCAAGCTGGTTTCGAGTGTCACGCAGGATGGCAATCGTGATGTCCTTCCTTCGGATGAAAAACTTTTGCAGACGGCCATTGATGCGGTCGGAAGGGGATTAAATTAGTATGCAATACACCGATCTATGGCCGCTGCTGCAAAAAGACATTCTGGGGGTCTTGCAGGCGGACGAATTTATTGGCGCGCGGCCCGGTGTCCTAGTTGAGCCGGGCGACATTGAGTCGGTCATTAATTCCAAGCTTACCAAGACCATCGGCCAGGGCAGTGACGGAAAATCCGGTGTGGGCTATCTCGTGCTCCCGATTGAACGCGCGGAGGATGAAGATTCCAGCAATCCCTTTTCGCCGCTGAAACTCACGCTCACGATCCAATTTGTCGAGAACGTCACCCTCAACCAAAGCGCGACCGGAACCCAGATACCGATTCGCATCTATGCCGCCCGCGCCCAAAAAATCCTAAAGCTATACACACCGGTTTACCTGACTCAGAGTTTGGTAGCGCAGTCGCCGGTCATCAGCGAATTTACGGATAACACGAACAAGGCGCTGCGCGTCGGGCAGATCGAATTCACCGCGCGCGAGGCAGACGGCACGCCGCTCGTGCGGCTGCCGCGGCCGCAGATTGCCGCCGCCGGGAGCGCCTATCCCTACACCGTCACGGTCACGGCCCCGAACGCCACGAGCGTTTATTACACGACGGACGGCTCGCATCCCTACGCCGCCAACCCGCAGGCGAAACTTTACACTGGCCCGGTGCAAGTCACCGCGCCGGGTTTCTTCCGCGTGCGCGCCTTTGGCCCGGACGGCGATTTCAACACGATCCCCAGCGACACCGCCGCCCAGCAATTCAACTAAACCATCAACCAAAAAATAAATTATGTTACGCTCCAACCTCAACCGCGTTCCCGGTCGCCTCGCCTTCAACAGCATCAGCCTTTATTCCAAGGGAGGAACCACCATTGACACCGACCTGGTCTATAACCAGATGGCTGTCGAGGTCGCCGGTCTCGGCAAAATTGACAACCGCGATCAGGAAGCCTACGACGAAATCACGCTCACGCCGGACGGGCGCATTAGCGCCGCCATCGCCGCGGTATTGTGGCCTTATGGCAACCCGCCGCTGGGAGCGGGCATCTTTCCCGCGACCGACGTGCCGGCGGTTGTCCACGGCAACGACAGCTCGCTGGACACGCATCCCGCCGCCGCCCTCGTGCAAATGCCGCAGATGATTTTTCATCCAGTCAAAACCCTGATCGGCCAGATGAAACTGCTATGCCTGCGCAGCTCCGCCAGCGGCGTGGTGAATCCTTGGTCAACCGCGAATTCGCTCCGCACGTTCGCCAGTTCCGGCGGCACATTCGTGGACGCCACTTATGCCAACGGGTCCGCCATCACGCAGGACTACACGCTCACCTGGGGATCGGTCAGCGGCTGGGCAGGTATGGACTTTTATGACGGCCTGGTTTTCGAGCCGAAGGTTGAATTTGTGGACGACAACGTTGCCGTTCACGGCTTGTTCAACAAACGCATCAAATCGGTCGGCGGGATGTTGCGTGGCATTCCCATTGGCGCGACCCGCACCATGATTGACACGCAATTGCAAATTCAGGGCAGTGGCGCGGTACGCGGCGCTTCCGGTTTTGCGAAGGGGTATTCCGTCACCGTCACCGGCGCGGATGGAAAAACGTATCTCGCGTTTCCCATCGGCCAGCTTGTCAAATCCAAAATTCAAAATGGGGTCGAGCAGCTTCGCGAAGGCGAAGTCGCCTGGGAATGTTTGCCCTCATTATCCAGCGGTGTGCGCGGCGCATATTTCACGACCCCGATTGCCTGAACTATTAACCAGCTATCAATCCACCAAAAATTAACAATATGAAAAAACCGACAACTCTTGCCGACCTCGTGATCCATGCCCGCAACTCCGGGCAAAAGGCGTTCGCCGCCGAAGATGTCCTCGCCCAGCAAAGCGTCAAGCTGGAGGAATTCGCGGCGAGCGGATTTGACCGCGCCGATTTTCCGACGTGGGAACATTCCTTCAACGCCGAAATGGAAATGCTCGGCGCGTTTTCCAAGCAGGATTCCCCGGCGACCATCGCCGCGAAGAAAGCTGCCGCCACCGCCACCGCGTAAGGATGCGCCATGCTTACCCTGACGTTTGCCCCGGATGGAACCAGTGCATGGAGCGCAGGAAAGGTACTGTGCAACACGTCGCGTTCCCTCACGGAGTTGAACGTCGAGTTCAACCATCAACGCAGCATCAGCATCGAGCAGCTCGCTGTGGCGTTGGGCAGTGGCAGCGCGGCACTCGCCCAAGACTTTGCCAACTGGCGCAACACGATTGCGTTGACCGTCCGGCGCGGCGTGGATTTCACCGGCACAGCTTTTGCCGATCCGGAGGCCGCGCTCGCCTTCGCTTTGCAACAGCCGGCGCAATTTCCTACGACCGGCACGTTGCAGATCAAGCTTCAGGGCGTCACAACCAACACGACGCTTTACCTGCTTAACGTCGGCGTGCAGGCCATCCAGTTACCGCCGGGCGGCTGGCTGGGGATCGCCCCGGAATTCCGTTACACGTTTAACGGGGGTTTAATCACCCCCACATCTCCTTTCTAAATATGAAAAAATTCTTTTATATCTGCGCCTTATTGGCGGTGGTCTGTGCCCATGCCACTACCACCTCCGTTTTCTTTCCGATTTCCTCTATGTTCGGGGGCAACGGTTTTTCCGGCACCTTCAAAATTCAATCGCAGGCCCCAGTGATTACGGATAACACTCGGATCTATGTGGGAACTTTCACCAATGTAACCGTCACCCCCGGCATTGATCCCGTGGTGGGATTGACGCCAAATAATTACTTGGTGACGTTTTCTTCGGCGCAGACCCCCTGGCGCATTGGCGTGCCTGCTTCCACTAATCAACTTAATGCGTTGAATCTTACCGTGGGACCATTGCCGACATACCTTTATCAGCCCGCCGGCATCATTTCGGTAAGTAATACCAGTTCGGCGACTATTACCGGCGACGGCACGCCGACAAACCCGATTGCCGTGACGGTTATTGGCGGCGGCAGCGTTGGCGGTTTCAGCGGCACGGCCACCAACCTAGATGGAAATGCGACGAACCAAGTGCTGACGCTGATCGCCGGCAACGCGCCGGACTTTAATGCCTGGTACGCATTTACCAACTCCGCGCTTTGGAGTTTCTCGGGCAGCGCGGCGGTGGATACAAGTTGGTATAATGGAAGTTATCCGCCGGCCAACGAAGTTCAACAATCCGGCGTTATATTTGGTTCCGGACTAATCGCGCTTGATGATGAAGCGTTTCCACCGTTTGTTTGCTTTGGCACCGTTTATCCCGACGTGCCATCTACGCAGTGGCAGACGTGGGATTATTTGCCGATGGATATAATTTATTCCGAAGGCGGCATGGTGATCGGGGGGCGGCATTTTCAATCGCTGGTAAAAACCACGGTGCCGGAAGGGTGCTTGGTGGTTGCGTCCAACGTGACGGCGCTGACCTTCACCGGCAACGGCAGCGGTTTGACCGGCATTCCCTTTTCGGCGCTCAGCGGCGTCGCGCCGGCCAGTGTCACGAATTTGACCGCCGCCCAGCTTGTCGGCGTGAACAATGCCGCCGCCAAAAGTTTTCCGAACAATCTGACCGTTTCCACGCCAGCCAGCGGGCAAGTGCAAATTTCAACCACCAGCGGTAACCCCGTCATTCAGCTCTATAATTATCTGACCAATTTGATGTTTCAAGCCGACCAAAACGGGAACGTGAGCGCGGTCGGACAATTCAACGGTTCCGGCGCTGGTCTGTCGAATGTACCTTCGCTTTTTACCAGCATTACGGCGGGAAGCACGCCGCAATTCATTCTGACGGTGTATGGCACAAACGGCAGCCCGCAAACCAATACGTTTATTTTTGGCAAGGCGGGCAACTTGAGCGGCGTGAGTTCGCTGACCGCCTCAACCATCACCGGCACGCTTATTAATTCGCAGACCAATAACACGTCAGGCAATGCCGGCGGGGCGACGAATCTTTATGGAACGGTTGCCTTGGGGCAATTGCCTGGCGCGGTCGTAACCAATGCCAGCATGGCCAACGGTGGCACGCAAGTGATCCTAGGAACCGTCGGGGTGGTCAATGGCCAGCTAGTGCTGAATTTAACGAACAATCTTCCCACGGTGCTTTCAAACTTGACGGTGTACGGCAATACCTATTTTTCAGGCACCAATTACAGCACCAACGGTTTTGTTTCTGCCCTTGGTTTTCGCAACTACAACGGCGGCTTTGCGGTGAGCGGCACGGATGGCACCATTACCAATAACCAAGGCATGGTGGGCACTGGCACAGTAAAGGCATCCGGCTATTCGCCCATGAATGGAACTAACTACATAGTTGATCCCTTCGGCAATGGTTTGTTTGGCAACGCGGGCATTAGCAATGGCGCGGTGACGATTCCGTCTGGCAGTGATATAACTCTGAACAATGGGAACATTACCATGAAGGCCAACAACAGCGTTAATGTACTAGGTGGTAACGGAAGTTTTCAAATAAGCAGTGGGGCGAACATCTACATTGGTGGCGCCAATAAGATTGTGTTCGCGGGCGGCGACATTATGTCGTCCACCAAGGTCATCGGTTCCAATGGGGTTTTCCTAGTGCAACTGGCGGCCATCCCAACCAACTCGATTCCTGCCGGAGCGTCCAGCATAACCAACTGGTTGAAGTGCAACCTCAATGGCACCATTTACCTCGTAGCCACTAATTACGTCTCCGGCGGGTGGCTCTATTCCAAGCAGTCTGCAACCATTACCACTACTCCCTAACCTCAACTCATTCCATGAAAAAAATCCTCGCCCTCGTAACCTTCGCCGCCGTGCTCGCCGTGTTTGCCTGCGCGCAAAATGCCGACACGCCGCCAGCCGCGCCACTCATTCAGGTCAACGTCACGACCAATGTGGTGGCCAGCGTTGCGCCGCTGGTGCTGTCGGCGTCGCAGATGGATGCCATCATCGCCCTGATCCAGACCAACGGCATCATGGCCACGGTGCCCATTACCAGCGCCAATCTCGGCGGACTCACCCTTGTCCGCCGCGATGATGGCGCGGGCAACATTTCGTTTGTGGTTGATACGTCCGGCAATGGTTTATATGCCGGAGTTAATCTAACCAATGGCTCAGTAATAATCCCCGGAGCGCTGACCGTTAGCGGAGCCGCGAAGTTTAGCAACAATCTGACCGGAGGAGTAAATTTCACAATCCAAAGCGGCAGTCCTGGGGACTCCATCTATTTACGCGACGGGACCGGCAACAACATCATCTATGGTGGAACTGGTTCCGGCGTTATCAACATTGGTGCCGCAACCACGCTCCCAACGCAAATTTCTGGCAACGGGTTTCTGATTAAGTCAAACACCGCAGCGGCTCCGGTTGCTGGCTACACCTATTTTTGGAACTCGAATAATGCGGCGATGTTTAGCATCCGCGTCGGCGTAACCAATTTCCTTTTTAATTTGTAGTTTCGTTGGGTTATGAGTGACGCCGATAAAACGTTGAAGCTGCGCATTGAGGTAGATGGTTACATCATGCCTGGTGCGGTGGAGGCTGAGGCCAAACTCAAAAGCGAAGCAGATCAGCTCGCCCGCAGCATGGGTGTTATCACGGTCTCGGCGGCCGAGGCCGAGAAAGCCTTAGCCGAGATGGGCGAAAAGGCCGGTCACGCCGGCAGTAAAATTCACGAATCTTCCGAACACGTCCGGTCGCACGCGGGCCATGCGCGCGAAATGCATCATGTGTTTGGCGAGCTAAATCGGATCGTGCCGGGACTAGGGACGGCGCTGAAAGGGGCTTTTCATCCGGACTCCATCGGCATCGTGGGTTGTATACTGGCGTTTGAGGCGCTGAAAAGTGTATTGGAGGACATCAAGGCGCTGGATGAAATCAAGCTGGCCAATTTCACTGGTGACCAAGCTGCCATTGAGGCCGTGCGCGAATCCTACGAAAAAGCCCGCGTAGCGGCCGCCGCTTTCGTGGATGAGCAAAACCATTTGAACAGGGTTGGTTTGACGGCCGACGAAGTGGCCAAACGGCAAATTGAAAATCAAAAGAATCTCGCCAGTGCCCAAGAACAATTTAATTCCGCCGCGAAAAAATTCGCGGATTCCGAAGTCGACGAGCGGGAAAGGAAAGGGGTTATCACCCATGCCGAGGCCTTGAAAGAAAAATTTGTCCTCGATGTCGAATATGCCCGGAGGAAACTCCAATTGGAGGCGCAAACGGAACAAGCGGAGTTGGCGGCGAAGCAAAAAGAGCTGGCCACCGTAAAAACTCAACTCGCGCAGGCACAAGGGGATTTGGCTACGGATGAAAGCAATGCCGCAGCCTCGGCGGCAGCCAAAGAAAAGCACGAAAAAAGAAAAGAGACGGCAAAGCAAAATATTGAGGATGCCCAAAAAACCCTCGAAGAGCTGGGGAAAGATCACGCCAGCGGCTTGAGTCCGGTCAAGGGAATGGTGAATGAAGAAACCGCCGAGGAGCTTCAAGAGTATTACGAAAAATACGTCGGGGATTCCGCAGGAAAAAATCACACAGAAATGTTTGCGGCCGTGCGGGACAAAATGACGACTCTGTCGTCGAAAGCTTCTTGGGATTTGGGGCTCACCGATTTTGTTGACCGAACCATCGGAAAAGGCGGCGATGCGGCATGGGCCAAATATGATGACGCAAAAAATCAAGTGGCCAATGGGAAAAAGGAATTACGTGCTCTCGAGGAATCACAATTCAAGATTGATCTGAATGCCGAACGGGGAAAAAAGCAATTGGATGCCACCGAGGAAGCCGTGCGCAAACTTTCTGCTTCCGTCGAAGAGCTCACGCGCACTTTGCCCCAAATGCAAGCCGATGCGGCCGCAAAAATAAATAATGCCGCCGCCGTCCAGAATCTTGACCTCCGCAGTTCTGCGATTAAAGCTGGGTTGCCCGATCCGGGTAATATCTTTCCGGCCACCGCCCGTCCGGTCGGGTCTAGCGCGCCGGCGCCCACCGTTAATCCCACGCCGTGGCGCTATAATTTTAGCCCGCACGCCACCAGTACTGCGCCCTCGGCCACGACGCAAGCCCAAGGGGATTTTGCTGCCGCTGAACATGCCCAAATAGTATTGCAGTCGGGGGGGAAATTGGCCGCCAATGAAATGGAACATATCCGGCATTTGGCCGAAGTTATGAGTGGCCATGCCGTAAGCTCCAATCAAGTGCTCGCCACGTTAAAAAGTATGATGGCAACTCAGCAGGCCCGCGAGGCCGCTTTTCAAAGAGAATTAGCCGCGCTCTCCGCGCAGCATAATTCGGCTCGCAATATAATGGCGGGTGGCTAATTTATGCCTGGCATCTGGACCATAACCTATGACAACGGCAGCGGCCCGGTGGAACAAGCGGCTGCCGCTTGGGGTCTTACGGCCCGCCCCGTAATCAAAACGCGCGACCGCAGTCCCACCCAATTTTCGTTTCGCATGGCCGGCGCCGCCCCGGAAGGGTCCATTCCGTTTCCTTTCAAAGCCAAAGTCACCATCAAACAGAATCGCGTGTTTGCCGCCGGCAGTTGGTCCGGCACGGGTTTTGTTTTTGTCGGGTACCAGACCACGCAGCCGGCGGATGTCGATGGCAAAGGCCAGGGCATTACGCTCGTGTTCAAGGATGTCATTTGGCTATTGCAAAACACCACATTCCAACAACTTTGGAATATTGCGAGCACCCCCACCGCGCCGGCTTGGGTTTCCCGTTGCGTGTTGTTTATGGATATTAATTCCTGGTCGCCCAACACGTATCAGTCGGTCCAATGGCAAATTAATCAAATCATCAGTTATGCCGCCGCGTGCGGCATCGCTATCACGGCCGGCACCATTGATTATTCCGGGTGGTTCCTGAATTATTATCACTGCCGCGCCATCAGTTGTTGGGATGCCATTTTGAAATGTTTGGAACCCATTCCGGACGCCAAAGTGTGGGTGGATGGTTCCACGTCCACCCCCACGTTGCATATTCGGACGCGGGCCAATCTCGCGGCCTTGTCCTCGCCCACCGGCACCGGGCCGGGGCCAATCACGTTGCTGTACAAAGGCACCGACAGCGCCGGTCGCCGGCATCATTCGAGCAAGGGTTTCACGCCCCGCTATGACCTTGTGCCGCCGCAAGTGGTGCTGCAATACCAAATCAATAACACCTATAATGGGAAGCCGGCCCCGACGTGGACCAATGATGTTTATCCCGCGACGGTGGGCGGCAGTAGTAATGGCCAAATGCCTTTCGCTTTAGTGTGCCCGATTGATTTGACGGGGGCGGCCGTAACTTCGGAAACGGGAACGCTGGATTGTGAACCGCTCGCTTGCGTGGGCGGCAGCCATGCCGCTAAGAGGGCATGGTGGGCAAGCAAACGCGGTGGGGAAGCGGATCGGTTGGCGGATTTTCGCGCCCGCTTCGGGTCGAACACGATTGCCGATGCGACTGTAACGGATGACAACGGGAACCCGATTGATTTATCTGCCTATCCCAACCGGATCGTGAAAGGCAGCTATCACGCTTGGATGAAAAACGGCAGCACGCAAATCAATGCCGTGCGGGCGCACATCAAAGTTAAAGTCCAATATGCCGAATGGGATGTGGTCGGCAGCACGCCCGCCGAGACGGACCTAAATGGCAACTTGGTCAAAAAAGCTAACACGCACGAGCTGCATTGCCATGTTACCCTGACTAACGCCCCAGCGGGCGTGACGCCCTTTGTCGGTACGCAGCTTACCGCGTTGGCGGAAACCCCAGTCAGCAATCTCGCCCAGAATATTTATAATTCGCGCGCGGCTTTGGATTACGATGGCCAGCATGAGATTATTGATCCCGGTTTGCCCAATGCCAGCACGCCGACGCCCCCTTTAGTTCAGCTCATCGGCCCCTGGAACGTTTTAAATTTTTCCGGCGGTGCGACCGCTTGGGCGACGGCGAATATGACCGTGGCCGGCACGGAAATTGACCTGATGACGAATCACATTCAAATCGAAATCGGTCCGTCCAAACATTTGCAACCGCAGGACTGGAATTCCATGTTGCAATTCTTTCGCTACCGCCGGCTGTACATTGCCAGCAGCGTCCGCGCCACGGGCTATGGCGATGGTAATAATACCGTGGACATGGCGCTTAATACGCCGGATGCCAATAGTGTGGCGGGGCTTTCGGTGGAATCGCAACATTCCTTGATCGATTACGCCTCCCCCGGCGATCCGACGTCGCCGGTTACCGGACATAGTAATTTAGACGCGAATCTGATTACCCAGATTCTGGCGGCCACCACGCCGACGACGGTGGTCGGCAATCCCAAAATCATGCAGCCGACCGAGCACACGGCGTATGATGAAAACTGCAATTTGGTTTATTACATTGTCCATCGCACGGGCACTTACACTAAGCCATGACTCAGGAGCGCAAAGTGGGGGTGCCTTTTCGCGCCCCGTGCGGCGGGTGGAAAAACCCGCCGTTGTATTTTGACCCGCCGCTTTATCGCCATGTGCGGGCGGGTGATTTTGGCATTAATAAATATGTCAATATCACGACGGTTCCGAATCCGGCCGGCGGCGCGGCGATTGCCCCTTACGAAATCTATAACCAGACGCCCCAGCCGAATTGCACGCAACCGCCGACGAGTCCCGCCACGCCGGCCGCCTGGATTGGCACGGGGCAATATCAATTCACGCTCGTCAGTGGCCAGGTCAATCCCGCTCCGCAAACATTTCGGCATAACAGCGGCGATGGCACGGTCAATTTCAATGTTTGTTACAAGTCCGGTTTCAAAAATGTGGCCGTGGTGCTGCAATGGAATGGCGTCTTCGGCTGGTTATCGCACGATCCGGCCGGCTGCGCGGATTCGGTTTGCAGCACCTTGACCACCGACAGCAATGGCAACGCGCCCGGCAGTCATGCCGGCGATCCCGGACAATTGCCGTTGGTGGCGCCGGTCGATTACATTACGACCTACAGTTATTCGACTTACGAGGGCCAGCAGTTGACGCCGGACCAAATCAAATATTTGAATCTGGGCGTTTCGGCAAGTTACCACGCCACGGGTTTTTCGGCGGCTTATACGACCACGACGCCTGATCCGGGTGATCCGAGCACTTGGGTTTATACGGCCGGTTCTTACCAGCAAGATTATGACGTGACGGCCTCGGGTTACGGCACCCGTTCGGTCGATCGCAACAGCGGAATAACCACCTGCGGCGTGGGCGTGAACACAGATGAATATACTTACTTCGATGAATACGGCGCGCACGCTTATCCCCATGTAAAACATTTGGTCGCGCGGGCCGGCTGGACGGCGAATTACGACACCGGCGTGCAGACCAATACCAAGTGCGGTACGAGTGTCATCGATGCAGATATTGCCACCGATGTTCATTGCCCAACGCACATTCCCGCGATCGCTCAAGCCGTCACGCTCTGGAACGGTTTCGCGCCGGCAAATAAACAGATTGTAGTGCCGCCAAATGCGGGCGGGTTTTCGGTGAGCCTGAGTTATGATTATCTTTCTTATCGCATTCCAGGGCTGGGCCGGTTGGGCGTCGATTTCCTTGGCATTACGGCCCCCAGCACCGGTTCGACCATTGCCATTACCGTAACCCGAACCAACACGGGTTATTCGTGGTCCATCGCTTACGAAATCAATTATTTTGTTTTGTCCGAAGGGTTTGGCTACCAGTCTTTGAACTATTCCGGCTCGCTTAATCTATCTCTATCGGGCGAGAATTCGGCCGCGACGCTCTACGCCGATGCGGTGAGCCTGCTGAGCCACTGGCCGTTAAACGACGACCATTTATATCCGTGGCGGACGGATGGTTATTTGCAAGTTGCGCCGCTGGTTTCCCGCTTGCAACTCCGGCGGAATTCTTCACCCGTCGCGGCCTTAAATTGTTATACGGTTGACGATCTGCGTTCCCCGATCACCGATGCCAATGGCAACGCGCCGTGGTCGAGTCCGGATTACGCGGCCGGCCCGCCCGTCTCGGGCGCATTTGGCACACGCACGATTGATGGCGCGGCCAACAATGATTCGCAGGGGCGTCCGTATAACACCGATCCCACGCTGTATTCCGGCCCGGTCGCTTGGGTGCCGACCTACGCGCAAATGAACTGGTTTGACCCGGATGCGTTTTACTGGCGATACGCGGCCGATACCAATCTTTGCGCGACCGACTTGGTGCAAATGGTCGATGGCAGCGTCCAAGGCGCCCCCAACCCGGCAGGGTATGTGGATTATTTCCGGTTCGACTTTTCGGATTGGCGTGGTTGCCACACGGATGATGGTTCGGGGGACGTAAACTTTGATTGGTACGAATACGGTTATGGGATGTCGCTCGCCAATTACATTTCTGCCACGGGCGCCCAACTGCCATTAAATGCGACGCAGTGGACCAACAATTATTTTGCTATCGGCACCCCGCCCGGCGCTTCTTTGATGTACGCCGATCCCACGGTCGTGGCGCAGCATGATTATTCGGGGCTGGCCAATACGAATGGTGCTTTGGTGGGCATGAAATATGCCGAGGTTGCGGAGCGCTGGCCTTCGGAAAATTATGGCCAGCCGGCCGGCGCGATGCGCTTCTTTTACGATGAGGTACTAGTGTTCTGCGCCACGGCAATAAGCGGCAGTGGAACCGGCGCCACGTTGACGTTGACCGATGCCAGCGGCAGCCCGCAAACGTTGGTGGATACGAGCGGTATTTGGGGCGGTGCTGTCGTCGGCGGGTTTTACCACATTACGGGAAGCGGCACGACGGTAACGCTGGGCACCAAGGTTTATGATTTGCCGACCGGTTGGGCGTCGCGCAGTGGTGACGACGCCGTTTGTTTTGGTCGTTTGCGCTGGCCGAATGCGCCGGGGATTTTGGGCCGCGTTGCTGTCACGGCCGTGACGGCTGGTGACCCCGTCCATCTGGCGCTTGATGCCACCTATTTGCATACGAGCGATGTCATTAATATTTACGATGCCGGCATGTCCGTTTTGGCGTCCAACATCGCCATTACCAAACTCGATGATGGGCACGTTACCGTGGCGGTTGCTTATAGCACGATTCAGGCGGCGGTTTGGGCCACGCCCTACCGCTTAAACGATGGCACCACAGATGGGGGAAAATACTATTTTGCGGATGCTTATCCGAAGGGTGATTTCATTACTTTGCAATGGTTGTTTGATCGGCGGACCAATGCCGAATATACCCGGCTCACTGGGGTGCTCGATTGTACCGGCACGCAAGTATCGCGGCCCACCCAAAACCACGGGTTTGCCAGTTTTTCGCAGGCGCAAGGTTGCGTCCCATTCAAACCCTGTTGTCCTGCCGTAGTTTGCATCTCCCCGAATGGCGAAACGTGGCCCAACGGCAGCACGATTGCCTTCCCGTCCAGCTTCGCTTTAGACGAGCGATACGGCTCGCGCTGGCAGGGCTACGTTCAGACCACCATGACGAGTATCTGGTGGCAACCGCCTCACCAGCCATGCGGCTCTGATTTTGACTGGAAAATGGATGATGGTAGCTGCCCTGATAATAGCGACACGACGCACTATTATCCGCACGCCCCGGTGGTCGAAGCTCGTATCGCTCTGCCGGCCAATTATGGGGCCGCGCAAAACGAGACACCGCCGGCTTTGCCCACGGGTATTGTTTTGGGTTGGTTATCACCCGTCGATCATACCGGCGCCGACGTGGCCCTGCCACCGGCTTATATTGGGTTTACCGACAACGGGAATCCCGCCGCGATTGACACCCCGTGGGCGCTTCGTTCCCGGCTTTGCGGCGCCGCCGCGCCCGGCAGCGCATGTCGTTTTGCCGGGGTTTATGCGCAACAGGTGGTTAATTGCCCCAATGCATAGCTTTTTCCTTCAACCAGGCCGGATGCCGGCGGCATCACCCCAGCCAATTGCCAACCAGCCTTGGCCGTTAGTGATTCAATGGGTTGCTCGGCATCGTCGAGCGGGGGAAGCGGGCGCAGGCGATACTTTGGAACGTTTGCTTCACGGTTTGGGGGCCGACCGGGCGGCGCATTGGTGGGAACGGCTGGCCGGCCGGACTTGCGGATGCCAGGATCGCAAGGTATGGCTCAATGGACGCTACCCCTACATAGCGGAGGATTAAAGGTGGTATAACTGGGCATTAACTTATTTTGCGCCAACCGCTAAAAAGCCCAAAAGTTCCCAAACCTATTCTTAATCTTCCCAGTCCGGCCGCGTTTTTACA
>Ga0214222_1000235_pt1 | contig 18119 bp, 14 predicted proteins | sample TroBogypolimnion_29_FD_153060 | JGI IMG/M metagenome (GOLD analysis project Ga0214222, IMG submission 153060) | Freshwater microbial communities from Trout Bog Lake, WI - 20AUG2007 hypolimnion | ecosystem: Environmental > Aquatic > Freshwater > Lake > Hypolimnion/Profundal zone | place: Trout... | reverse complement strand
GATTGATTGCGATCACTTTGTTCAATAGCACGGTGAATCAGTTCAATCGCCTTTTCTAAATCAAATGGTTTAGTGAGGTATTCAAAAGCACCGCCTTGAAAAGAAGATACGGCAGAATCCAAATCTGAATAGGCGGTCATGATGATGACCGGCAATTGTGGATGGCTCTGTTTGACGTGCTGCAATAGCTCCAAGCCATTGCCGCGCGGCATCCGGATGTCGGAGATCAATACTTGAGGTGACTCTTTCTCAAGGGCATTGAGGACATCATTTGGGTTTGAAAAACTCTTATGGGGAATATTTTCACGTGTGAGAGCCTTCTCTAACACCCAACGAATAGACTGATCATCATCGACGATCCAAATTGGTTTCATGATTATTTCTCCCGCTTACGATATGGAATCTGAATATGAAAATCTGTACGCCCAGGACGGCTATCACAAGAGATAGAGCCCTGATGCTGCTGAACAAAAGTTTGTGCCAGGGTAAGACCAAGTCCACTGCCGCCTTCCCTTCCTGAGACCAGAGGAAAAAAGATGCGCTCTCGAATATCTTCTGGAATGCCAGGCCCGTTATCAATGACCTGTAAATCCATTGCCAACTTATAACGCTGTTTAGCAATCGTGACTGAACGGGCAACCCGAGTCTTTAACTCTATCTGGGCAGTTCCTGCGGCAATTTCATCTGAAAGTGCTTGGGCTGCGTTATGCGCAATATTGAGTACCGCCTGAATGAGTTGCTCACGATCCCCAAGGAGATCGGGAAGACTCGTGTCGTAGTTGCGAATGATCCGAAGCCCTTTAGGGAACTCCGCCAATACCAAACTACGAACGCGCTCTAAGGCCTCATGGACGTTAAACGCTTCAATGACGTGTGCTTTACGGTGTGGCGCTAAAAGGCGATCTACTAATGTTTGTAGCCGATCAGATTCTTTAATGATGACTTGGGTATATTCCCTCAAGCCTTTTTCTGGGAGTTCAAACTCTAGAAGCTGGGCCGCCCCACGAATGCCACCCAAAGGGTTTTTGATTTCATGCGCTAAGTTCCGCATGAGTTCCTTATTTGCTTCTACTTGTTGTGTAACGCGCTCGTCACGCTCACTACGAAGTTGCTGATCGATCGGAAACCATTCCATCATCAGCAGATCCGGATCGTCAAACATCGCGATGACTACGTGCGCAGGTGTTGATTCGTGATGAATGCTACCCGGCATAGAATGCAAAACCATTTCTTGACGTTGCGCTATGACTTGACCGCTCCGCACTTCCTCAATCATGGAGTTTAAGGGTGCGTTATCCCCAAACAAATCGTGCACGGACTGCCCCTCAAGTGATTTACGCGACAAATCCAGCGCTGCTTCAGCAGCCGGATTAACATAAACCAATTGTTGGTTCTCCGCCTCAAATACCAAGATGGCATTAGGCATCTGATCAAGCAATGTCGGAAAAAAAGGAGCAGCCGAAGCTGCTCCCTTGAACGAATTGCGCAACAGTCCTGCGCTCAAGTTCTCTCCTTCGCTTACAGGGAGTAGTACATATCAAATTCGATAGGATGAGTAGTCATACGGAAACGTGTGACATCTTCCATCTTCAAATTGATATACGCATCAATCATGGATTCAGTAAATACACCACCACGAGTTAAGAACTCATGATCTTTCTTCAAAGCTTCCAAAGCCTCTTCCAAGCTTGCGCAAACGGTTGGGATCTTTGCATCTTCTTCTGGTGGCAAGTCATACAAGTTCTTGTCAGCGGCTTCACCTGGGTGAATCTTGTTCTGAACACCATCCAAGCCAGCCATCAACAAGGCAGAGAATGCCAAGTATGGGTTAGCCAATGGATCAGGGAAGCGAGTCTCAATACGACGACCCTTAGGACTGGAAACGTGTGGAATACGAATCGAAGCAGAACGGTTACGTGCAGAGTAAGCCAACTTCACTGGCGCCTCAAAGCCTGGAACCAAACGCTTGTATGAGTTTGTACCTGGATTGGTAATCGCGTTCAATGCTTTAGCGTGCTTGATAATGCCGCCGATGTAGTAGAGAGCAAACTCTGACAAACCAGCATAACCATTACCGGCAAACAAGTTCTCGCCATTCTTCCAAACGGATTGGTGAACGTGCATACCAGAACCGTTATCGCCAACTACTGGCTTAGGCATGAAGGTTGCTGTTTTGCCATATGCATGAGCAACGTTTTGAATGACGTACTTCTGCCAGATAGTCCAGTCAGCGCGCTGTGTCAATGTGCTGAACTTCGTACCCAATTCGTTTTGGCCTTGACCAGCAACTTCATGGTGATGTACTTCGACAGGAATGCCCAGGGATTCAAGAATCAAACACATTTCAGAACGCATGTCGTGGAATGTATCTACAGGAGCAACTGGGAAATAACCACCCTTTTTACCTGGACGGTGGCCTGTGTTACCGCCTTCGATTTCTGCAGCAGAAGACCATGGCGCTTCTTCGGAATCAATCTTCACGAAGCAACCTTGCATATCAGCACCCCAACGGACGCCATCAAAAATAAAGAATTCTGGCTCTGGACCAAAGTAAGCTGCATCACCTAGACCGGTGCTCTTCAAATAAGCTTCAGCACGTTTAGCGATAGAACGTGGGTCACGATCGTAACCTTTGCCATCAGATGGCTCGATCACGTCACATGTGATGACCAATGTTGACTCTTCATAGAATGGGTCAATGTAGCAAGCTGTTGGATCAGGCATCAACAACATGTCAGAAGCTTCAATACCCTTCCAACCAGCGATAGAAGAACCGTCAAATGCATGACCGCTCTCAAATTTGTCTTCGTCAAAATGGGAGATAGGTACTGTTGTGTGTTGTTCTTTGCCCTTTGTATCTACAAAGCGGAAATCAACGAAAGTACATTCTTTCTCTTTAACTAACTTCATCACATCAGCGACGGTCTTGGTTGTCATGCAACTCTCCTCTATTAACTAAATTTGGAATTCAAAACTTAAGGCATTCACCCTTGTTCATTCCAGGCATCAAACATGCCTAATGGATGTATGTAATTTACTGAAGCAAACAAGTGGGATGTCTCATTATTGCACTATTTAAGTGCTCAAATACCCCTTGTACGGCAGAAAAATGGCTTAATGCACCAGTTTAGTGCTATCTAACGCTAGCTAAGATCATGAATTTCGTAACCCAGTTCTTGCGTGCCCGTTCGAAGGGCATTCCAAGCGCTATCCAGTAGATTGGCGTTGCCCTTAATACCCAATTCGATATGCCGCTCCGCAAAAACACCGCCCTTAGAGGGGTCTCCTACAGACGGCAGGCTAAAGACCTTCACCCCAGGGAAATTGGCCTCGATGCGCTCCATTAGCGGGGTTAAAGCAGACTCCACCCCCTTGGGAACGATAAAGCTCTGCTCAGCCCAGTTTTCTTGATGAAAAAGATCTTTGTAATAGGTATCTAAACACCAGGCCATCATGGGTGCCGCCATCACTGGAAATCCTGGGACAAAGTGATGCTCTTTAATCCTAAAGCCTGGAATCTGGTTATAAGGATTGGGGATGATGTCGCTACCGAGCGGAAATTCACCCATTTTGAAACGGTGTTGATTCTCGGGCGTGTTCAAGTCCGCTTTAATGGGATCACCCTCTGCCGTCGACTGAATCCGGCCCGCAATCAGCTCTCTAGCGGTGGGATGTAATTCTGTTTTAGTACCTAAAGCTAAAGCAGCACATTGACGAGTGTGATCATCTGGTGTGGCACCAATACCACCAGTGCTAAAAACCACATCACCACTCGCAAAACTATCTTTGAGTATCGCGGTAATTTGCTCGGGATCATCGGCTACATATCTTGCCCAAGAAAGACTTAAGCCTCTCTCCGTTAAGAGCTCAATCAATTTACTGAAGTGCTTATCTTGGCGACGACCGGATAGGATCTCATCACCAATCACAATCAAACCAAAGCGCCGTGCTGCGCTTGCAGGAACATCAATAGAAACTGTTTTAACTGCATCAACCATGATAAGGAAGCTCCGATTCAATAACGCGTGTTTCGACGGTGAGCGCTTTCTCCAACTCCTCACGTCGCAATTCTTTTAGCGCCGCCAATAAGAAATGGCTAAACCACAGTGCGGCAAAGACGAAGATCAAAGAGTAGATCCAAACAGCGATAAAACTCACCACTGGAAATAACACGAGCGCTAAGGCAGATGTTGCCCAGAAGAATGTCGGCACCGCACCAAACAAACCAGAAACGATTCCCATCGACAGCAAAGACCAGCGATATTTTTCAAGCAAAAGATCGCGCTCCTCAACGCTGGCATGTTTTGCCAATACGTCATACGACATTAAACGCATGGTTAACCAGCCCCAGAGCAATGGCGGCAGCACAGCCACCAAGGGTGGCATCCACCACACCGGCAATGTCAGCATGACTAACGCTAAACAAATCAATGCGGACCACAGGGTGTAAAAAAGACTTCCCAGTAAACCGCCGCCACGTTTGCATTCCAAATCCTTATAGGCCGATTGGCGTGCAACCGTCTTCACAATGGCAGGAACGGTTGTAAACGCAATGAGTACCAACAAGCTGATGCAGATGAGTGGAATTAGCAGCATCACGAAAAATAAAGGGGCAATCCATGCTCTGGCATTTTCAAAGCCAGCCCAGATTAAGCCATCCTGAATCCAACTGGTAAACATCGATGTTGTGAGAAAGGTGCTGAGCATTTCTAGGGCGGGAGTCCAAGTGAGCCAGATCGTGCAACCCCATAACACTGACACAATCAGAAAGGGGCGCAAACTCAACCACATCATGCGCGGATGCATCGTACCCACAAGCGCTAAGCCAAAGGATTTGATCACTTGCTGCAAATCTTCCATAAAACTCCTATATGCCAAGTATTGATACTACTTGCGCAGCGATTTTTTAATCTCTCGAAGCGAGAGCACAAAGCATTGCCATTGCTGAATCAAAAGATTATTGGAAACGGATAAGTCTCTCACTCCGGTTGGATAGATCTCCTTGGGGAAGATGGCCGTTTTAAATAAGACATCCCACCAAGGAAACAGAATTCCAAAATTGCATCCGCCTAAGACTCCGGGCTTACCTATCACTTCATGACCATAGCCAACAGCGTGGTGCATGCGATGAAACATCGGGGATATTAAGAGATACTGAAATCTACCCAGGCTTACTTTGATATTGGCATGTTGCCAACTTTGAATGAATTGACTCACCACCACTAAAGCGATGAATTGGCCTGGCGACACTCCAAACAGCAAGGCAAAGAATGCAAATACCACTGCTCGCAAAACGTCGTCGAGGATGTGGTTACGATTATCGGACCATGCCGTCATGACAGTCTGACTGTGATGCAAAGAATGGAGTTTCCACCACCAGTTAAAGGTGTGCGAAGCGCGGTGGTATAGATACTCAACCAGATCAAGCAAGATCAGATAAATTAAAAAGCTGATGAGTGGTATGGATGTGATGGGTTCCCACCAAGATTCAACATTGAGACGCTCAAAGCGAAAGTCGTGCAAGATCGAGTCCATCTCAAAAAAGAATCCTGATAAAGCAATGAATATCAGACCATGAAAAATACCAAGGCGATGAAATAAGGTGTACATCACGTCGGCCTTTGTAGCCGTAGCGAAACGCTCTTGGGTTTCTGCTGGTGCAATGCGCTCCCAGACTCTTAGAACTACGACGATCAATAAGATCTGGATGCAACCAAACAAAAACCAATCTAATCCATCAAACGCATCTTCCGCCCAACCCATGAGGTTGAAATGGTACAAAATGGGGGCAAGGATATTATCGAACAAGAACTCTTGTACGGCAGCATATCCTGCTGATATCGGCGTGGTGATGAAGCTCAAATCCATGTCTTATTGTGGACTAATTGCCTTACTTTGGCAGGGTAGCAAAACAAAAACCGCGATTCTTCAGATTGATAATCAATTGCTCGAGAACTGCTGGGGCCCAAGGGTCTTTTCTAGACCAAATCCCTAGATGCGCCATAGCGATGTCGCCATCCTGAAGATTGCGGCTCGCCTTTTCTAATAAGACTGAATTGGGGTGTACTTTGGAATCAAGCTCATCCCCCAAAAATCCAGCATGGTTCCAGCCAATATGCTGGTAACCACACTGATTACCCATATTGATTAGACGTGGGGAAGCCTTTCCCCCAGGTGCACGCCAAATTTTTTGAATCGATGAGCCCGTCAACTCCTTAAAGCGATCGTCCACTCTGCGAATCTCTCTACAAAAACTGGCTTCGTTATACAGAATCGTTTCACCAGCTTTGGGACCAAATTGCGGCCTTTCAAACACATCCTTATTGGGTGCATCTTTCAGAAAGTACACATGGTCATAGGTATGACTACCAAAGTGATGCCCTTCTCGCAAACGATCTTGCCAGAATGACTTCCAAGAATCGTCTAAAGCAAAATCGCCACGACTGGTTTTTTCATTGGCAAGAAAAAAGGTGGCTTTAACATGTTGACGATTGAGCACATCAGATACCAGTTGCGCAACTGACATATTGCCCGTATCAAAGCTAAGGTAAACAGTCTTAATGCAAGCAGCGCCCTGGGCCAGGGCTGAAAAAGAACAAGCTAGCGAAACGAAGAAGGCAAAAAGGCGCAACATTTATTCCCAAGCTGCCCGCGGTGTAAAGAAAACGCCATGAGGAGATTTTCCAACGGGAATCGTGGCAATGAGCTTCATGGAAGGAATATCAATCACACCCACTTTTTTTGCAAAACGAAATGTCACCCACATGGTTTTTCCATCGGGCGTGATTTCCATATCGTCTGGGCCAGAAGGTAGGCCTGTGATGTCACCTACTTTTTCAAGAGTCTGCATATTGATTAAGCTAATCGTAGAAGCAATGCGATTACTCACAAAAACTTGCTTCTTATCGCCTAAAGGACGGAAGTTATGCGCCCCTTTACCAGTCAAGATGCGTTTGACTTCTTTGCGATTTTTCCAATCGATCACTTGCACATTATCTTCACCAGTAATGCCAACCAATAAATACTGATCGCCTGGCGTCATCCACAAGCCCGCAGGTGTGTTGCCTGTTGGCATTTTCCAAAGCAGTGTCTGTGTTGCTAAATCAATCGCAGCCAGTTCGCTCGAGTCTTGTAATGTGATAAAAGCAATCTTGCTATCGGATGTATAGGCAATGTGACTTGGTGTCTTCGCCAACTTAATCGTTTTGGCGAGCTTTAAATTGGCGCCATCAGCCGCATAAATGTCAACGCGATCTAAACGATTGCCGTTAGCAATAAACCATTTATGGTTTGGTGAATAGCCGATTTGGTAAGGGTCAATAATCTCCGGAATTTTTCCAGTCAATTCTCCGTTGACTGGATTCATTAACTGAACATCGTTACCCGCTGCATTGGCAATCAGAAGCGTCTTCTGATCTGGGGTGAGCATCAGGTGATGCGGTTCTTTGCCAACTGGAACTGTCTTGATGACTTTTCTGGTCGGCATATCAATCAAGCTCACACTTGCCTCAGCTGAATTCAACACGATGGCGAGTTTAGGTTCGGCCGGAGTGGGCGCTGGAGCTGAAGCTGGAATTGTTTGAGCGAAGGTCAGCGAGGCGCTGGCAATGAGGGCTAGGAAAATACCGGTCGCCAGACTGTGAAAGCGATGATTCTGATGAAATGTATACATACCCTATTGTAAGCAATCCAAGGGGGTCTAAAACCCAGATTTAGCCTAACGTAAGCTCGTCAGAACCTTTTCGAGACGCTTTAATGACATTGGCGTTGGGGTTTTTAGTTCCTGCGCATACAGGGCCACCCTGAGCTCTTCCAGCTGCCAGCGAAAGTCTTGCAAGGCTTGATCTTCTACCATGGCATAGGAGGCTGAACCCTTGCTGCCTTGAAGTAATTTTTGCCAAGGACGTTGAACGGACTCCCAGTCCTTTTGGCACTGAGCATCACGACTTGGGTTAGCGCGCAACTTATCGATCCTCATCGCCACCCCTTTTAAATAGCGCGGCAGATGCACTAGTTGCATGTAGGGGATATCAGATACAAATTTTGGGAACACCAAACCTTGAATCTGCGTCTGAATATCCGCATGGGCTGCAGTAGAAGCTGCCTTTGCTTGGGGGAGTTTTTTCTGTAGGTCTGCGTATGCCTGTAAGGCATTAAGGGCATGGCGAGAAATCTCCTGGGCAATCAACGCTAAACGCGGCTTACCTTCTTGGAGGCGCGACTCAAACAGGCTTGCACTAGTTGGTAACGGGTCCATTAAAAAGGCTCGCTCAACCGCCAAGTTCAGAATCTGCTCTATCAAGTTATCAACAGACCCCACATTAATAAATAAAAGACCCAATTCACGAATGCCTGGTAATTGCTTTTGCAAAGCCTTCAGGGTTTCTTTATTCGATATGGAGAAGAGGCGACGCAATCCTTGCCAGTGCTGCTTTCTGGCTTCCACCAAGTCATCAAACACTTCTAAGTCACATGCATCGATACGGTCTACGAGCGCAGGATATCCAAATAAGGTTCGATTTCCTTTTTGAATCTCCAAGGTTTCTGGCAGCTCACCAAACTCCCAAGACTTATAGCCACCCTGCTCGACTTTACGAGCGGCGTCTCCTGGGGATGCCTTTCCCAATACTGTTGCTGGCTTAGCCTCAACGCCAAGCTCGACCTGTGCGGCCTCTTGAGCAATCGCCTGAAAGGCACTTCTAGCAGTCTCGCCATATTCGGCGCGCAAACGAGATAAGTTGCGCTCCACATCTAATTGACGACCATGCTCATCAATCAGGCGATAGTTCATAGATGAATGGGCTGGCAACGCTTCTGGCCTAAAGTCTGTGCGCTTGATCTCCAAACCTTTTTCTTTGCGAATATCGGCAATCAAGCTATCTAAATAATCTCCCACACCAAAGTGCTTTTCTTCGAGCATGCGCTCCAAAAAGGACTTGGCATATTCTGGCAACGGTACGCAGTGGCGCCGCAGTTTCTGCGGCAAGGACTTCAGCAATAACAAAGTCTTTTCTTCACACATACCAGGTACTAGCCATTCACAGCGACGGCCATCCACCTGATTTAACAGCGTGAGTGGCACTACCAGCGTTACACCATCCTTGGGGCTGCCAGGCTCAAAGTGGTAGGTCATCCCCAACTCTGTACCGCCTACCATCATCTTTTTGGGGTAACGATCCACCGTAATGCCCGCTGCTTCATGGCGCATCAAATCCGCTTTTGCTAGGCGCAGCTGAGTATCAGGTTTTTCACCGCTTGGATCTGGCTTTTTCAACCAGACCTTCATGCCTTCTCTACTGGAAACACTGTTTGGTATGCGCGAGTCATAAAAAGCGAAGAGCAATTCATCATCGACCAAGACGTCAGGCCTACGTGAACGATGCTCCAGAGCCTCAATGTCTTTGATGAGTCTGCGGTTGTGCCAAAAGAATCCAAAACAGTCTGGATATTTTTTCTTGGCATCGGCCTCGGTCTCACGCTCAAGCCCTGGAGAATCCATCCGACCAAACATTTCTTCTTGAACCAATGCTTGGCGTATAAATAGTTCGCGCGCCATCACGGGGTCATGGGGCTCATAGCGCACTCGCCTACCGTGATAAATCGGCAAGCCATACAAAGTGCCCCGTTCAAAGGCCATGACTTCGCCTTGGCGGTTATCCCAAAATGGGTCGCTTAAGGACTTAATGAGGCGATGCGCTGCTACACGCTCAACCCACTGCGGTTCGATCTTGGCAATCGTGCGAGCGTACATCCGATTGGTCTCTTGCAGCTCACCTGCCAAAATCCACGCACCCGCTTTCTTGCCAATGGTTGAGCCAGGCCAAATAAATGGCCGTATCCCTCTAGCGCCGATATAGCCGCCAGTCTTACTACCGCGCTCTTGTGATTTTTCGTCTTCTTCTTTTTTGGCCACATAACCTAGCAAGCCGGTTAGCAGCGATAAGTGAATTTGTTCATACGTTGCGGCTAGGCCGTTTTCTTTCCAACCCTTCTCACCCAACATCGTATGCAATTGACCATACACGTCGCGCCACTCTCGTAAGCGACGCGGTGACAGGAATTTACTTCTACAGAGGGTTTCTAATTGGCGATTGCTATGTTTATGTTGCAAGGCGTCTTGATACCAATCCCAGAGTTTTACAAAACTGAGAAACTCAGAACGCTCATCGGCAAACTGCAGATGCGCTTGGTCAGCGGCTGCGGCTTGCTCAAGTGGCCTTTCGCGTGGATCCTGAGTAGCAAGCGCTGATGCAATGATGGTGACTTCACGCAATGCATTTTGATCTTTTGCTGCCAACAATATTCTGCCAATCCGAGGGTCTAATGGTAGATCAGCGAGCTGCTTACCGATTGCAGTAAGCCTGAAGTTATTGTTAAGGTCTTTTCCATCGGCATCTTGCGCTTCATCATATTCAATGGCGCCCAACTCATCTAATAGCTGAACACCATCTGCAATTGCTCTACCCAATGGTTTATCAATAAAGGGAAACTCTGCAATCTTCGGCAGGTGCAATGCGCTCATGCGCAGCAAGACTGCGGCTAATGAACTGCGTAAGATTTCTGGATCAGTAAATTTAGGTCGAGCAAGATAATCTAGCTCGCTATATAGACGAATACAAATACCATCTGAAACACGTCCGCAACGACCCGCCCGTTGATTGGCGGCAGCTTGCGATATCGGCTCAACTTGCAGTTGCTCAACCTTATTGCGATAGGAGTAACGCTTGACCCTAGCTAAGCCACTATCAATCACATAACGAATGTTCGGAACAGTTAAAGAGGTCTCAGCTACGTTCGTCGTCAAAATAATGCGGCGACCGTTGCCAGGACTAAAAACCCTCTCCTGCTCAGCAATAGATTGGCGTGCAAATAAACTTAAGACTTCCGGATGAAAGCGTTGGGCCAGAACATGGTCTTTGCGTAATACTTCGGCGCAATCTCGTATCTCTCGCTCACCAGGTAAGAAAACCAGTACATCGCCAGCACCGGTAGCGCCCTCACGCCATACGTTGGCAATCGCCTCAGCTACTGCATCGGGGATTTCTTTTGCTTCTTTGGATTCTTTTTTGCCGTCAGGTTTGACATCAGGCTCTAAAGGCACGTAACGCTGCTCCACTGGAAATAACCTACCGCTGACCTCAATGACGGGCGCAATCTTGCCATTGATCGTAAAGTGCTCAGCAAAGCGCTGTGCATCGATCGTGGCTGAGGTGATGATGAGCTTGAGATCGGGGCGCCTTGGCAGCAGACGCCTGAGATAACCCAAGAGAAAGTCGATATTCAGACTGCGTTCGTGTGCCTCATCAATGATTAGCGTGTCATAGGCGCGCAACTGAGGGTCTCTTTGGGTCTCGGCCAACAAGATGCCGTCAGTCATTAATTTGATGGAGGCATTCGGGCCCGTCTTATCGGAGAAGCGCACTTGGTAGCCCACATCCTGACCCATAGGTGTTCCCAGCTCTTGGGCAATGCGCTTGGCGGTAGCGGTCGCTGCAATACGACGTGGCTGGGTATGGCCTATGAGCTTGCCACCGTTCATGCTTCCTCTGCCCATATCTAGACAGATCTTCGGTAACTGAGTGGTCTTACCCGATCCCGTCTCGCCGCAAACAATCACCACCTGGTGCGACTGCAAGGCATCCTTGATGATTTGACGCTGTCCAGAGACTGGCAACTCCTCCGGAAAGCGGATCTCGAGCTTGCGCGAGGTGTTGGAAGCAGGCACAGGCTTGGCACTCTCTGGGGGTTTTTGTTGGTTTATGGGCTCTTGCACCCTATAATTTTCTCACTATGCCAACAAATGCACCAAACCCCGCTCAAAGCAGCGAAGAATCCAGCTCAAACTTTCCTTTCGTAGGCTGGCTACGCGACGTTGCGCCGTACATTCATAGCTTTCGCGAAAAGACCTTTGTTATTGCCTTTGCTGGTGAACTGGTTCAAGAAATTGGTCTTGAGAACCTGATCGAAGATATCGCCATGCTCCACGCGATGGGCATGAGAATTGTCCTTGTGCACGGCATACGCCCCCAAATTGAAGAGCAACTCATGCTCAGAAAGATTAAAAGCAAGTTTGGCAAGAGCAGCATACATGCCTATCGAATTACTGACGCCGCTGCACTTGAGTGCGTTAAAGAAGCTGCTGGTGAATTGCGTCTCGATATTGAAGCAGCATTTAGTCGTGGCTTACCAAATACCCCGATGGCAGGATCACGCATCTCTGTAATCTCGGGAAACTTTATTACGGCAATGCCAGTAGGCGTGGTTGAAGGGATTGATTACATTCATACTGGCCTCGTGCGTAAAGTAGATTCGACCTCGATCAAGTTATCTCTTGATAGCAACAAGATCGTCTTGCTTTCCCCGCTCGGATTTTCTCCAACAGGACAGGCATTTAACTTAGCATTCGAAGATGTTGCAGCTTCCACTGCTGCCGCATTAAAAGCCGATAAATTGATTTTCTTAAGCCCACATGCTGGATTGAAAGATGAAGAAGGTGATTACATCACCGAACTTTCCATGCCACAACTTCAAGAATATGTAGGCCAACATCATCAAGAGCTCGACTTGGGTATGAAGAGTTTACTCAACATCTCTGGCAGGGCGATTCGCGCTGGTGTAAGCCGCGTTCACTTCCTCCCATGCAATCAAGATGGCGCCTTATTGGAAGAATTATTTACCCACGATGGTATTGGCATGATGTTGGCGTCTTCAGATATTGAGAACTTACGTGAAGCCAACCAAGATGATGTCGGTGGTATTTTGCAACTCACTATGCCTCTTGAAGAAGAAGGCATCTTGGCTGCTCGCGGACAGGATGTGATTGAGCGCGATATTCAACGCTTTTCAGTGATTGAGCATGACCGCGTATTGTTCGGTTGCGCCGCCCTCTTCCCATTCCCTAATGGCGTTGGGGAGCTTGCCTGCTTAGCGGTTGATCCAGATGTACAGGGATCCGGTGATGGTGAGCGCTTATTAAAACGCGTCGAAATGCGTGCCAAACAAGAAGGCATCAAGCGTTTGTTTGTTCTAACGACAAGAACCGAGCACTGGTTCTTAAAGCGCGGATTTAAAAGAGCTAGCGTTGATGATTTGCCTGAAGAAAGAAAGCAAATCTACAACTGGGATCGCAAATCCATGGTCTTAACCAAAGACCTATAAGATCACATTCACAATTTATTAGCCTCACCAATAGATAATTAGTATTTAGAAAGGCATTACAGATGGCACGCATGGTTCAATGCATCAAACTCAATAAAGAGGCTGAAGGTTTAGATTTCGCTCCACTTCCAGGTGATTTGGGTAAAAAGATTTGGAATCAAGTCTCTAAAGAAGCTTGGGCAGCTTGGCTCAAACAGCAAACGATGTTGATCAATGAAAATCGCTTGAATATGGCTGACCCACGTGCACGCCAGTACTTACTAAAGCAAGTTGAAAAACATTTCTTCGAAGGTGGCGCTGACACTGCTCAAGGTTACGTTCCGCCAGCAGACTGAGAGCTGCATCCCAACAATTGATTTAGCGCAACACTTGCAACACATTCTGAAAATATATTTTCAAGACGTGTTGACTTCAGGAATTTGGAAGCATAGGATTGAATCGTGGGTTGACAGTTATAGTGTTGATTCGCATTGGCGAAAGCCACTTTAAATGAGCGCATCTATGCACTCATGGGCATCGGAACAAATTACCTTCCGATTGTCTGCGCCATGATCATCATGGCAAACAGACCCGATGGGAGATTCATTCCCCCGTCGGGTTTTTTAATTAGAGGATGATCCGCGCAACGCCGGCAGCATTACTCACCAGCAGAATGTTGGCCTTCTCTTTAGCAAACAAGCCAACGGTAATCACGCCAGCAATCTGGTTAATTTGAGACTCCATGCTTTTCGGGTCTGCAATCTTCAAGCCGGCAACATCCAAAATCCAGCCACTGTTATCTGTGACAAAAGGCTTCTGCGCCCCTTTTGCTAATCTCAATGAAACCTTGCCACCCAACTTTTCAAGCTCCCTGGTAACAACACCTTGAGCCAAAGGGATAATTTCAACGGGCAAGGCAAAGTTGCCCAAAACAGGTACTTGCTTGGAAGAATCACAAATACAAATAAATTGCTTGGCCATGGAGGCGATGATCTTTTCGCGGGTTAAGGCCCCGCCACCACCTTTAATCATGTGGCCGGCTGGATCAATTTCATCTGCGCCATCTACATAGGCAGGTAAGCCAGTGACATCATTGGGATTGAGAACCTTAAATCCATGCTTTAGTAAACGTTCAGTCGTCGCGTTAGAGCTAGAAACCGTGCCTGCAAAATGATTTTTGTGGGGCGCTAAGGCATCAATAAAGCAGTTGGCCGTAGAGCCTGTCCCAACACCCAGAACTTGCCCGGGGGCGAGCTTAAGCACTTCATCGCGAGCTGCCTCTCCCACCATTTGCTTTAACTGATCCTGATTCATGATGTAGCCAATACCCTTGTAGATTGTGGAGCAAATGCATTATTCCATCTATCATATGATATTCAGAGGCAATCCTAATAAAGAGCGTTCCGTTTCCCTATGACCAGCACTTCAACACTGAGCCAACTTAAGACTTTGACCACCGTAGTAGCGGATACGGGTGATTTTGAGCGTATGCAGGAATTTCAGCCGCAAGACGCCACCACCAACCCATCTCTCATCCTCAAAGCGGCCCAACAGAGCAACTATCAAGCCCTCGTTGCCTCAGTCAAGCAAGCCCATCCGGGCATGAAGCCTACCGATCTGGTGGATTACATCTTGGTCGCTTTTGGATTGGAGATTCTCAAGATTGTCCCTGGCCGCGTATCGACAGAAGTTGATGCTCGCCTGTCCTTTAATACCAAAGCCACCGTTGCAAAAGCTAAGCACCTAATTCAGTTATATGAATCCCATGGAATTCATCGCAAACGCGTGTTGATTAAATTGGCGGGTACCTGGGAAGGCATTGCTGCAGCAAAAGAGCTTGAGGCTGAAGGCATTCATTGCAATATGACTTTGCTCTTCTCTTTAGTTCAAGCTGCAGCTTGTGGAGCCGCTAATGCACAACTGATTTCACCATTTGTCGGACGCATTACCGATTGGTATAAAGCCAAACTGGCGAGCAACTGGAGTGATGTCGATCACGGTGGTGCCAATGATCCCGGCGTGACATCTGTCAAGCGCATCTTTCATTACTACAAGCACTTTGGCATCAAAACTGAAATTATGGGTGCCAGCTTTAGAAACACTAGCCAGATTCTGGAATTGGCTGGTTGCGACTTGCTCACGATCAGCCCAGAGCTACTTGCCGAACTGCAGACTAGTAACACAGCGGTCAATCAAAAGCTTGACCCCAGCAATGCTGCCAAGGCCTTGGCCGATGAAAATACTACTGAGCTTAAGCTTGATGAATCGAACTTCCGCCTGCAATTGAATAATGACGCCATGGCAACAGAGAAGCTTGCTGAAGGCATCCGCAATTTCTGCATCGATACAGAAAAACTAGAAGCACTACTCGCTAAATAATGGAGATTGAGGCTAATACTTATTGAGTGTCTAACACTCTACATCCAGAATCTTCTTTCGAAAGGAATGATGTTTTGCGCAATCTGTTGCATTGAACGCTTGAATCCAAGGCCCAAAGCAGACTTTGGTGAGCCCCAAGACTTGATCTTGTAGCTAAGAATCACCCGCTCTTCCTGGATGCTGCACCGTTGACCCCAGCTAAGCAGGCAGGGAAGTCTTGACCCATGAAATATTTCCCACGCAAGAAGTAATGGGTTTAAATCAATATCAAATCTAAACCAGTCCCCTATAAGACCCACCATCAATCTGAATATTTTGACCGCATATGAATGAAGCTTGCTGACTACATAAATATGCGCACATATCACCAAATTCATCTGTTTTCCCAAATCGCTTTGCCGCAACAGTACCTTCCAGCTTCTTGCGAGCCTCCGAAAGAGAAATTCCATCCAGTTTTGCCTGACGCTCCGTCATTTGCTGCAGCCTTCCTGTATCAATTCGCTCAGGCAACAATTGATTGATGGTCACATTATCAGCAACGGTATCGCGTGAAATTGCCTTACAAACAGCAGTAAGTGCAGTCCTTGCCGCTGTTGATAAACCTTGGTGTGGAAGTGGAGACTTAACCATTGCAGAAGTGATATTAATAATCCTTCCAAACTTACGGGTTCGCATACCAGATAAAAGCCCTCGAATCATCAATACTGGAGCTAGCATATTGGACTCAAATGCTTCAAGATAATCTTCGCGAGACCAATCCTCAAACTTTCCAGGGGTAGGGCCAGCATTATTAGTCACCAAAATATCGGCATCTGGGCATGCAGCTATCAACATGGCCCGACCCTCTTCGGTCGTAATATCAGCTACAACACCACGAACCTCATTACTAGTTAGCGCTTGTATTTCCTGAACTGTACTCGTAACTGTTGCCTCATTCCGCCCATTGATAATGACAATAACACCTTCTCGCGATAAAGAAATAGCACATGCTTTCCCGAGACCCTTAGAAGATGCGCAAATAATTGCTTTTTTACCTTTAATTCCCAAATCCATAGTCGCCTAGTAGTTAATCGGTTAATCAGTTAATCTGATAAACGGGTGTTTTTTAAAATGCCAGCAATTCGATTTGACTCAGCATGAACAAACTTGTCAAATTCGGCTGGAGAGCGCCCGTCAGGCTTAAAACCTGAAGTAGCGAGAAAATTCACTATCTCAGGATCCTGTAACACTACTTTTATTTCACGTGCAATTTGATCAACGATCGGCTGAGGGGTACCAGCAGGAGCAAACCAACCAAGCCATGTGCCAGCAATTACCAAATCTCCAAGTCCTGATTCTTGCAAGGTGGGTACACTTGGAAAATCACTGGACCGACTGCTGCCCGTAAATCCAATAGCGCGCACTCTTCCGGACTTTACAAATCCATGCACAACCGTTGGCGGCATAATCATAAAATCTGCATCCCCAGAAGCAACTGCAGTCAACGCTGGGGTTGTACCTTTATAGGGGATATGCAGCGCACTTATTCCTGTTCGCTCCACGAATTGTGCAGTAGCTAAATGAGTTGCATTTCCAACCCCAGGCGAGGAATATACAAGGCCTCTACCATTACTTTTAGCGTATGAAATTAATTCTTGAAGATTTTTTATCGGCAAGTCTGGATTCACAACCAATACATAACCAGTGCCCATTCCAATATTAGTGATGGGTATAAAGTCTTTAAATACGTCATAGCTCAGATTTTTATTAATCAAGGGATTGATAATGAAGGCTGGGGTAGTATGCATAAAGATGTATCCATCCCCAGGTGACTTGGCGACTATGGCCGAAGCTATCTCCCCATTTGCACCTATCTTATTCTCAACAATAATCCTAGCATTAATGCGCTTTTCTAATTTTTGGGCAATCCTTCTTGCGGTAACATCTGAAGTTCCCCCCGCTTCAAAAGGAACAATAAGTCGGATTGGTTTAGTTGGATAAATATCGCTAGCCTGAACCAAGCGGGAGTTGATTGAGAAAAAAGGTAGCACGCAACATATAATTCGAATGAAATTCATTAAAAGCCTCACGGTCCGAACTTTATTTTTTAATGCTAGACAAGAAATGTTCAACCATTTCAGAACGAGTCCCCACCCACACATCATCGGCCTGGGTTGCTATCTCTAAAATTCGATGAAAAGCCCCGGTCCCTGCCGGCCTTCCAAAAACGTGAGCGTGCACTGTGGGATCGATCTTAATGGCACGAGTCTCCCACTCCCGAACATAGCTTAGCCAGTCTTCAAATATCTCTACCATTGCTCTTGGTGGCTGTCCGTGTCGCATAAATAATGGCAGGTCGTTTACCTCCATGCTACCAGGCATAGCAACGATAGAATCTTCGCCGAAGTCTACTAAATATGGTAAATCATCATTCAATGTATCGCTATGCCAAACATACCCCTCTTTAGCTAAGAGCCTTGCAGTTCTTATACTTGGGGTGCTTCGTGGGCTAATCCAGCCTTTTGGCTTTATACCGATAACGTTTGCAATAAGATCCGTTGTTCTGCGAATATTATCTATCTCTTGCTTCTCATCAAGATAGGCCGGGACTACATCCATTGCAT
>Ga0214222_1000216_pt1 | contig 19419 bp, 29 predicted proteins | sample TroBogypolimnion_29_FD_153060 | JGI IMG/M metagenome (GOLD analysis project Ga0214222, IMG submission 153060) | Freshwater microbial communities from Trout Bog Lake, WI - 20AUG2007 hypolimnion | ecosystem: Environmental > Aquatic > Freshwater > Lake > Hypolimnion/Profundal zone | place: Trout... | reverse complement strand
AGGCCGTGAAGGCACTGGGTAAGAAGGTCAAGGAGTTCAAGAAGGATGAGTGGGATACTGCGAAGGATTCCATCATGGCAGCGGCGGTGAAGGCTAAGATCATGCAGCACCCTGAGATTCGCGACAAGCTCAAGACGACGGGCGTTCGTCCCATTGGTGAGGCATCCGCTCGTGACAAGTACTGGGGCATTGGAACCTCGGCCGAAACGTCCAAGGCCGCCGACCCTTCAAAGTGGCCAGGCAAGAATGTTCTGGGCAAGATCTTGATGGACATACGTAAGGAACTGGCCGAGTGAAGACTTGGCGACTAGTAATGAAGTACCCATTCATACTGTTCTTCCGCCATGAATCGTATTCCGAAATCGACACATTCCTCAATGAACATAAAGACAGCTTAGACTGTACGATCACCATCACGAGTGACACGAAAAAACTTTTTAATTCAAGTTATCAGTTACTCATCACCTATGGAAAGCAAGAAGAGTATCAGTGTATAGACGTCAGTCGCTTCCGATTTCGTTGGGTTCACTTCGAGACACTTACCGATCTTGCTGCTTTCAATCAAGGGACCAACTTTTGCTTTGTTCATAACGCTCTTGCATCCAGAGAGACAACACGTCCGGCCTTTTCAGTCTTCATCACATGCTATGATTCATATGAACGGTTTCGTCGTCCCTTTAACAGCTTGAAGAACCAGACCTTCCTTGACTGGGAATGCGTGGTCGTCGATGATTCGCCAGATGACAAGCATTTCGAGTTCCTGCGGGATCTGGTAAAGGATGAACCGCAGTTTCGAATCTATCGTCGCGCACAGAACAGCGGCAATATTGGTAATGTGAAGAACGAAGCAGCGAGCCTTTGCCGTGGGAAGTATATCCTTGAGCTCGATCACGACGATGAGATTCTACCCGACTGCCTTGGAGATGCCGTAAAGGTCTTTGAGAGTGACCCGGAGGTTGGATTCGTCTACATGGATTGCTGCCATCTCTACGAAAACGGTCAAGCACATTCATATGGTGATCTTTTTGGTCTTGGATATGCCGGGTATTATCGCCAGAAAGTCAGGGGCAGATGGGTCAACACGATTGCCCATCCCAATATCAACAATATCACGTGCTCTCACATTGTAGCGGTCCCAAACCATCCTCGTATCTGGAGACGAGAGACTCTGATGAAGATGGGAAACTATTCCGAGTTCCTGCCCATTTGCGATGACCTTGAGTTGCTTCTCCGCACGGTGGTTTCAACGAAGATGGCTCGCGTTCACAAGCTGGCCTACATCCAATACATGAACAATGATTCAAACAACTTCTCGCTCATTCGCAGCCAAGAGATCAATCGTCTATGCAGAAAAAACATTGTTCCACAAGCCTTTGCCGACTTCAAAGTGGATGAACGTATGCGCGAACTGGGTGCACATGAGGATCCGGAAGTGGATTGGTGGAAGAAACCCATCTGGAAACGGGAAGGGTTTGAATACAAGTACTGTAATAAGGTCATAAACCTCGACCATACGAAGCAATATGCTTACATTGGCTTCAAGACCTTTTGGGATCACAGGGAGAACATTCGTGTACTTCTTGAGAATCCAAAGAATGATGTGTTTGTATTGGACAATTCATCTACGAACGATGAGCTATGTGGAGTCATGGACCTACTAAAGCTCGATCGGATCAAGTGCTATTCGATGAAAGACTGTACTCTTGATCAGATGAGAACATACTTTATATTGATCTGTATGAGCTGTAGTGATTTTGAGATCACTGGTTCTTCCGATAATACTCCTCGTAGGACATCGTCTGAGCAGGAGGCTCAGCTACATTCGGCAGGAAGCGAGAATGAAGCTTCTGACCAATGATCGCCGTCGCCTGCTCGGGTGTCATCTGACCCTTCTCGATCTTCCGCTTCAGGGCCAGCATCTCAAAAAGAGTTGAATCTGTACGGTCCTCGGCATGCATCTGAAAAAGGGAAGGGTAGTTGTAGTAGAGGATCGCATTGTCCAGCTTGAGCTTCTCCTCGAACTCCTGCTTGTTTGCCTTGAGGCCTGCCCACTTCTTCTTAGACTCATCCATGTTCCGAAGCAGTGCCTGAATCTCCGTAGCTGACAAGTCTACATCATTGATTCCGCGACGCCCATCTTCAACCTCCCGAGGTGTAAGTTCACGTGCAGCCATTTATTATACTGCGAGTAGCGTCTTTAATTGCTTCATCAGATCCGCACACTCGTCATGATGCGTCATGCCTGTCAGAATCACCTGACCTGTCCGAAACACCTTTGCGATCCACTTCTTATCAGGAAAGTAGATCTTCACTGCGGGGTAAACGGCTGGCTCGTATACAGTGGTCACACCCTTCTTACGCAGATCTGCATAGAGCGAATCCCTTGACACGTTGGAAGAGTCACAGATCTTCGTCTTGTAGTTCATCAACACCACGCGCCTCACACCGGCACCCCACTCTCCGGTCACTGCATCGGGACAGTGTTCAATAATATGAGACTTGAGCATCGTCGTTACATCACGATCATACTTCTCATCCAGAACGCCCGTGATGTGAAACACGCCGTTCTGGAAGATCTTGACAGTGATCTCCTTGCGAAGAAGAGTACCATCGCCACTTGACATGGCAACCAGAGTAATTGAGTTATGTCCGAAACCGGTTGTTCGCTTTGGCGCCTCTGCCTTGACTCGCCGCTTGATCAGGTCGCGCTTTGACGATCCCCTCTTCAAAACACCCTGCTTTTCAATCTTGATGATGGAATCGGTCAGCGGAAGATTCTGAACGAGGGTGTCGGTGTTCAGTCGAGTCCCCATCGTGTACAGCACTACCATTGTTGTCAGTGTTGGTTGGTCCATGAAGTCTTCTCGTGTAAACCCAATCAATTTCGTTTTTCCAGGCGTGAGAGAAAGACAATGGAAAACGAGTGACAACGATACAATGAAAGTTTCGAAGAGCCTTTCGCAGAATGACTTCCTCGTGAGGAGTCAACATCCAGCCCTCAAGGTATCCAAACCAGATCGTACCTCCTTTTTGGTGTTCGACAATCGAAACTGCAGCATCTACAAAACCATTGTCAAGTAAAAGACCGGACAAGTCAAAACAATCCTCTGGCTTGGGGATAGGATATGTGTAGACAGACAACATACTTGTTTTGACAGAACGTCTTTAAGATACATTCACGTTAGGTTCTATGGTGTGGATACGCGTTGTGGAAGACTTCAGACCCATTGCGGCTGTGATCGAGCACGGACATCCACTAGCAAACGTAACCTTGATACACGTAGGACAGCAGATCGTCGCATAGCCACGGCCATACGACGTCTTCTGCTGCTGGATCTGAGCCAGGGTTCCCGTCGTATCGTTGGCAATCTTGTCATTGTACTCGGGCAGTGTCGTCGAAGACAGGCAGAGGTTCGTGATCTGAGCCGGTTTTCTGTTGGCAGGCATATGAGCCTGTGCCAGAGCCTGTCCCGCGGTGTACTCATTGTAGAGCGACGTATCCTGAACAGTGTGGCCGCCGCCCGAATAGAACTGGCTGTTGGGCATCGTGGCCGTCATGTTGAGAGTCGTAGAGCACGTGGGCGTAACCACGACAGTCTCCAGATTTCCAGATGCCGCCCGACGCTTGACAATCTCTGTATGGTGAGAGGCTGTAAGATGAGGACGAGTATCTGTATAGGTTGTCAGTCTCTGTTTGTAACGTCCGAGGTATTCGCTGCAAGACATTTACTCTTAAACAAGTAAAAATGCTTAGGATTCGTATTCCCAAGGTCTTTCATTGTGTGAGTGAAGAGTGTGACGAGTTTTCGTTTGACGAGAACCAAGAGTACTGTTCTCAGTGCTTAAACGCCCGGATGAGTAAAGAAGTGACGCCGGCAACACTCCCGGCTAAGCCCAAGGTCATTCATTGCGCGCCCCTCGGCCGATATCTTACTGCCTGGGGCAAGATAGACTAGCTCATCCTTCTCGGGGCGGCCATCTTGCTTGCGATACTTTGCCACAAGACCAAGGAAGCTCTTCCACTTGCCGGCGATAGGTAGATTACATGTATAGCAACGAATCGGAATAGGGAAATCCATAGAGTGTCCACTTGTTTAGAGTGATGGCATCCGTTTTTCTTGTCTGCCCGAAGAACAATGAGTATTCCGAAAGAATGGACCCTCGTGGTCCTCGTGGTCGCTGTTTTACTGGCTTTTGCATACCTGCTGAATTCTGGAACGCCCTTACAGAAAAAGATCGATCGGGACATTGCTAAGGTCAATTCCCGCTTCACACCCACGGAGAGTGTGGATGTGGCAATGGCAATGAAGATGATGCTCCATGATCCGCCCCGTATGTTAAATCCTCCTAGGGAGCCACCGCCTATGTTACTCTATCCACCCTCAGCTGAGGACCTTGAGCGTCTGAGCGGACCCTAGAAACTTTCCAGTGTGTAGAAAAATGAGCACACTCAAGAAGTGGTTACTCTTTCTGATTGTAGCGGTTGCGTTGTTTCATACGGTCGGTGGAAGTTTCGCCGATGTATTCGGAGGCGGAACATCGATGTTTACACCTGCTCACGGATGGAACGAGGGACTGATCTATATGCTACTGGCTCTTGTTGTCGCTGTAGCAATGAAGTAATCACCACATAATTTCGAGCTCCTGAACACTCCAGAACTCCGATGTGTTGTTCGGAAGCTGACGCCGAATGATGTAAGGCAACTTCCTCTCCTCGATCTCACGCTTTGCCACATTCCAAATGAACATTGGATCACTTGTCTTCATCCCCTTCAGGTCGACAAGTGGCTTGGCACCATCGGCGATTTGCTGCGCGCGTGTAGCAATCAGAGCTGTGTACTCATACTTGCTGAAATACGGCTGGGTCATTCGAGGCTGCTTGATCGTATCGGCAACCTCGCTGCGAAAGACAGGCTTGACCTCCGGATGAAGATCCATGTATTATACTTGCTGGTGGTTCTTTTATCCGTTTTACACCTCGCTACGCTCGTTCTATTCTCACGAGTAAACAAATATGCCCCTTCTCAAAACATCGACGTCCGATTACACTGCCTTCGTGAGAGCCAGTGCTCAGCTTCCTACGAACGGCAAGATCGTGAAGTCGACGATTACAACTCTTGCATCTAGCGTTGCAGTGAAGTCTGTTGCGATTGCCTCAGTGTCGTCTGCCAAGTCTGCCCCTTCAACTAGCATCGTCTCAATTGTCTCGCGGGCGACAACGAGGAACTCAAAATCTTCTGACAAGTAAGTAATGCCCACGCTCCCTGCTTCCGATTACACTTCATTCATCAAGGCCCAGGCGGCGTCTCTGGACTATCGTAATGGAAAAGTGCCCGTTCCTATTCAGCGGGTGACACAGCCATTCGCGTTTCAGTCGATTCTGAATGCTCAGCTTTTAGGCAGCCAGATCTCGACCCTTGTTACGCCGCTTAACACAACCATCCGAGGTACTGGTCGCGTCCGTCCTCACACCGGGAAAGGAAACGTAAATCATCCCCAGGCGTTATCCACCGTGTCGTTTCAGGGCACCGGGGCCGGACAGGGCTTCAACAAAAATGTTCAGGCCGGCGGCGCTCCCCTGACGGCTCTCAAGGGCGGCGTCGGAACCTACTGGCTTCCTCCCCACGTTGGTCTCGTGGATACGAAGATGACAGGCGCTCATGCCACAACGGTCACGGGTTCCACCATGACAAACAACCCGAACGGTAACATCAATCCCCATTAAACTACACCTACGGACCAGTAGCGCTCTGCTTCCATGTCGAATCACACACAGCACACTGATACATCCAGATCACATTCTTGACATCTAACTTGATGCCTACAATGTTGGACTCCTTACCTCGAGTTGTACACGTGATATTCGGACACCGCATGTTGGTAAACCTAGGCAGAGTAGGATCATGCTTCAGATACGGGTTGATTGAATACTGGATCGACGTATCTTGCAGGAGGTCGTGGTCGTACACCACAGGATTTCCACGGGTGATCTGTTCCTCGTAAGGACAGACGCGGCACTTGAGAAAGGCAGTCTTGTCCCGCTCCTCGATCGAGTACATCATGTTGTCACACTGGGTACAGAACTTCATTTGTGTCTCTCACTTCTTATCTATACTCACATTCATTTCCTGCGTTCAAAACGGAATGTCGCCAGCAAAGTTGTCTCATAGGTAGAACACAGGATGTCTACTTCTAAGCTTCTTCAGTTTCTCGACGGTACCGGCAATGATAAGGATAATGATAAGAAGCGTTTCGGCAGGAAGGCGGAGGGTGAGAAGTCTACACATACGTCCATGTCGGGCGGGAGCTGGGCTATTGGCGAGGACGAGATCGATGAGTTCTACCGGCTGTATTGTGACCACGTTCGCAACCACGGTCCACTTCATATGACAGAGAAGAGCACTCGCATTGGTGCTGTTAGGATTGATTTGGATTTCAAGTATAACGGTCGCCACGATGAACATCTTCACAAGCAGTCGCAGGTGATCGAGTTTGTCAAGGCCGTTATGGTTGAGGTCAAGAAGTATCTGGTAATCAGCGACAATGTTGAGATTTTCGTGAGCGAGAAGCCGGAACCGACGTATTATGCTGCCACCGAGAAGAAGCCCGAGTACTCCAAGTCTGGACTGCATATCGTCATGCCGACACTCAAGACGAATCGGTTCGTGGAGGAGGATATTCGTCGTACCCTGCTGAAGCGTATGCCCGAATTCTTCCCGGATCTTCCACTTGCGGACAAGTGGGAGAAGGTCTATGATCCCGACCCACTGTCACACACGAAGCCTTGGACCGTGCTGGGTTCCAAGAAGAAGGAGGGCACGCCGTATCAGATCAAGTACATTCTGGACTGGGGTCACGATACGGGCGATGTGAGTATCGACGAGAATGTTCCTGTTATACCCACTCCCGAGCTTCTGACGAAGATGTCGGTTCGGTCTCCCGAGTCTGCAGAGACAGAGATGACAAAGGACGCAAAGGATCGGTTTGCCAAGAAGGTAGAGGAGGAGCAGGTTCGAGCTTCTATGGGAGTACAGCGTGGTCGGTCTACGAATCGAGAGGAGGGAGCCAAGCAGTCTCGTGCTTCAACTCCCGAGCGGAATGCGTATCGGCAGCTGCTCACGGATGATCGTCTTGCCTACTTTCGTCGGCACGTGGATAACCTATCGAACTTCCGTTTCGAGACGTACGACGACTGGATCAAGGTCGGTATCTGTCTGAAGAATATCCATCCCGATTCTCTGGAGTCGGTGTTTCACGACTTCAGTAGCAAGTATGACAAGTACGATCCTCGAGAGGCCCAGTCCAAGTGGAACAGCTTCAGCTTCCGGACAGACGGTCCTGTGCTCTCGGAGAAGAGCCTGCGCGCCTGGTCTCGTATGGATAACCCGATTGAGTATGAGAAGATCGAAGAGGATAACCTGGACGAGCTGATCGTGGAGGCCGCTGGTTCTGCCACGGAGCACGATATGGCAAAGGTGGTCTACGCGATGTTTCGTGATGAGTTCAAGTGCTCGGACTATGGTCAGAACGAGTGGTATCGGTTCGTGGGCCATGTATGGAGGCTGACGAAGAAGGGCGTTGGTCTACTGGCTCAACTGTCAAACGATGTACGCCACCGGTTTCTCCGCAAGGAGAATGAGATCAGCCGAGCCATGGAGCAGCTCACTTGCTCGTGTGCCAGCAAGAAGGAGCCGAATCCCGAGTGCCAGTCATGTCGCATTGAGGCTCAGAAGAAGAAGTATGCAGCCATTCAGATTCAGTTGAAGAAGACGGCATTCAAGAAGAATGTGATGGAGGAGTGCCGTCTCCTCTTCCTGGATGAGGAGCTCTCGGTTCGACTGGACACGAACAAGAACCTGCTGGCGTTCAATAACGGTGTTCTGGATACAATGACCATGGAGTTCCGCGATGGAAAGGCAGATGACTACATGAGCTTCACGACGGGGTTGGACTACTATCCTGATCGCAAGTACACCGAGTATTCTTGCTGGGGCGAGCTTGATGCGTTCCTCACGGGTATTCTGCCCGATAGCGAGGTTCGGACGTACTCCATGGCTCACCTTGCGACCTGTATGGTCGGTGGCAACCCTGCTCAGAAGTTCCATATTCTGACAGGTTCGGGTTCTAACGGTAAGTCGATGTTGATGATCCTGATGGCAACCTGCCTGGGGATGTATGCGTGTAAGGCACCGATCACTCTGATTACCCAGGATCGTGGAAAGGCAGGCGTTGCGTCGCCTGAGCTGGTGCGTATGAAGGGAAAGCGGTTCGTCACAATGCAGGAGCCCGAGCAGGGCGCTAACATTAAGACGGGTCTGATGAAGGAGCTTTCCTCGTGCGAGAAGATCACAGCCCGCGATCTGTTTGCGGGGTCGAAGGAGATGATCGATATCGATGTCCAGGCTCACTTCCACTTGTCATGTAACGATAAGCCGAAGGTGGATGCCCAGGACGGTGGCACGTGGCGACGTCTGTGCGTCATCAACTTCCCCAACAAGTTCGTCGCCAATCCTACGAAGAGCAACGAGCTTCCGGAGGACAAGACGATTCAGATCAAGGTGGAGTCTACTGAGTGGGGCGAGTGTATGATGAACTACCTGATCTCCCTCTTCCGCGCGGGTCATGGATTCCGCAAGCTGATGGTTCCTACTAAGGTTCTGGAGTACACGAGTGACTACAAGGATGAGACGGACGTTGTCGGCCGCTTCATTCGTGAGTATGTTCATGAGTGGGAGGAGGGTGAGGAGAAGAAGGGGACTACGACGGGTGAGATGAATCGCGCGTTTCAGGACTGGAAGCGCGAGAACCAGTTCCACCAGGGCTCAACAAATGAGTTGCGTCTTCGTATTGAGAGCAATCCTGCGCACGGCAAGTTTCCTGGAAAGCAGGGGTGGACTACCTTCCGCTTCGGCCCCGTCTAGTGCTTCTGCCATTGCGACGCTTGTGCGTCCTGCGACCATGACGCTTGCGGCCGCCATACGGAGCCGGAGCCGGCGTCGTCGTCGTTGTCGGCGCCGTCGTTGTCGCCGGGACTCCATAATCAGGGGCAGCGGCAGGGGTAAACCAAGTCATAGGATTGTACCAGACCATTTATAACTTAACTGTATTTTTTACTACTGGCGGGCGGCACCGATCTTGGAGAGAACGTACACTCTCAGGAGGCCGACGGTGAACACGACGAGTCCGAACGAGATGACCAGGTTCACAAACGCGGAGAGTACGTCACCCACCTTGAACGTCGTGCCTCCAACCGTCACTACGAATGCGGAGACACCCTTGCCCGCGGCCGCGGCCGGAGACAGGAGCGGGGTAATGATGTCATCGGAGAGAGCCGTGAAGAACTTTCCAACCACACCTCCGAGGTAGAACGCTGCGGTGAGAATGATGATATCCCGTGTGTCAAGCATTTTTATTAAGGTGCGTATACTTTATTTCGTAAAGACAATGGACACCCGGTACTGGGGGCCGAGTGGATGGCAATTATTCCACCTGATCGCGTTCAACTCAGAGCATCCAGACGACGTATTGAACCAGATGAAAGACATCCTTCCTTGCAAGTTTTGTCGTGCCTCGACGACCGAGTTTGTTCACAAGCATCCGTTAAGGGGGGATCCAGGCAAGTGGCTCTACGAAATTCACAGTATGGTCAATCACAAGCTCCGGACTCAGTGTAAAGACGATCCTGCCGTTACCAATCCTGGGCCCGATCCTAGCTTTGAAGAGGTGAAAAAGAAGTACGATCACATGAAACCTCGTGGTGTTCCTGGCAGAGATTTTCTGTTCTCAATTGCCGCCAATTACCCTGACGAACCTGAACCCGAACAGATGGCCATTCAGCGAAACTTCATTCGTGCTCTTGGCGATGCGTATCCGTTCAAGGAATTACGATCGGTCTGGAAAACCCACGGTACACCCGAGCTGACCAACCGCAAGGCGTATATGAAGTGGATGTACGGGGTATTGTATGATCTTGCAAAGAAGACTCGGTCAAAAATACCCAGCTTTAAAGGATACGCCCACCATGTGGCTTATTATCGAAGTGGCTGCTCGAAGAAGACATACCATGGAAAAACATGTAGAAAGACCGGGGGTGGTCGCACCAAGGACCGTGATCATCGCAAGACATTCAGAGTTTCGCATGTGTCTCTACTCTAGTTCGTAACGTATCCCCTATCGACGACGTCGGCCTCCTCCCAATCGCAGCAGTGCCAGTCGTAGAAACCAGAGAAGCGATGGCGCTTACGCAGGTGTTTTGCGGTGAGATCGGGGCTCCTCATCTCTTCGGGATCCCCAAACAGTTCTCGCATCCGCATGAATGCCTCTTGCTCCGGGGAAAGGACGTCCCACGTTTCGTTCTCGAGTGCCCCCCTCATCAACCAGTTGCGATCGAACTTGGCAAATCGAATCGCGCATTCCACATCGTCGTCGTCGTCCTCGATATAGACGCACTCGAGGTGTGGTGGGTAGATCCGCTGGGCAGACCGAATCGCAAGTCCGCGAGACACCCTTGCCTCTCGGCGGATGCGCTCAATCTGGTCCTCGCGAATGTAGATGTTCTTCATCCTCTTATACCTTGGGTCAGTGCTCGGGTCGGGTTGAGGAGGTTCAGGTTCCGCGAAGTCCATCCGACACATCGGACAGGTCTGGGCGCTCTGCATCCATGTTGTCATACACTTCAAGTGAAAGGTATGAGAACAAGAAAGCGTGCAGTTGTTGGTGTTGCTGGTTGCAGGTTCGTAGCAGATAGGACAGTCCATGTTACTTCTTGCGGTTTTTGTTGGCGACAAATCCATTTCGCGCGTGCTTGGCAGAGTACACGTCCGCCTTCTTTTCCTTAGCAGTCTTCTTGGTCTCGCGACGAGTCTTGGGTGGGTCCATGATTCCTAGTTTATTAGACTAAAAAACTCCGTTTTACTGGCGGCGACCACGACTGCGACGGCCACGACGGCTACGGCGACGACTACCGGCGGAGAGAGGGGCTCCATCCAGAGGGTCTGTCGGGCTCGCAGCACCCGCGCCCGAAAACGCCAGGTCGGAGCCCGCACCGAACGAGTTGAACGGCTGGACACCATCTCCGCCACCGCCGTACGTCTTCTTCGCCAGCTTCAGCACCTGGCCGAACTTCATACCCTTATGCGCCTTCATTGTCTTCTTGACGTGAACGAGCCACTTATTTCCACGCTTTCCACCTTCAGGCATTTATTACACCGGCAACAAAAGTTATTGTAGCCCCGAGGATTTTTCAACAAACCCAGGTTGGACGCGAGGCGCCTCAAACAAAATCCACTGGCATCCATATGCGAACGCAGTGTCTGGATTTACCTTGGACGACGCAAAGACGGGATCGGGCGCGACGATCGTTATACTAGAACGATTGTATGAAACGAGCTCACGCGCATCCCGAGGGTGAATGGCTTGGCCGTATGTAAGGTGACGAAGATGCGATTCAGTCCACGAGAGGTTAAGCATGTCGCCTAATTCAGTCCCCTGAATACCTCCTGAAACTAAAATGAGTTTGTCAGCCAGATAATCTATTTGAACAGCGTGAACATCTTTTATGTCCGTCAAGTTCTTACGGACCGTAGTCTTGAGAACCTGGGCGGCCTTATTCAGGGTGACACTGTTTGTCACGTGAGGAACAATGGACAGAATAAATGGATCCTTGCTAGGAAATGCCTGGATTAACGCCACACAGACCTCGTCGAATGTCCAGTATTCGTATGCATAATCATAGCTGGGATCTATGTCCTTCTTCGCCACAATCGGTTTCCCATTCTCATCGGCGTAGAGGTGGACTTCCAATAGACGATATCCACTGGCTACCGTTTCAGATGGATCGGCATACACCTTGCCCGAGCAATGGTAATCGCAGAGTCGCTTGCGAGAGAGTATTTCAGGCTGTTTCCCGTCAGTCCAAATTGTGTAGCCAAGTACGGCGAGCAACCCTACACCAATGACAGCTTCCATTGTTTCTTCTTTGGTATTTTAAACCACAAATCACGCCACCAATTCATAACGTCGTCGCCGACCTTGTCTTCCATGGGGATACCCAGCAAGCAGGCATAGTGGAAATACAAGCAGTACATTCCACATTCAGAATCCTTGAACTGGTGACGAGTGGCATTGTACGTCATCTTCATTGGCTTGGCGTGGATGTGCGTTTCATCCCATTGTTCCTTCCACCGTTTCATGAGAACCTGAATCTCCTTCTCGGGCGAATGAGCATAGGAATCAAAGTACGTCACGCGAGGGAATTCGAGTTCGGGACGAATATCGCAAAACAGGGCAATCCAGTGCTCGCCCGGTCCATCGTGAGGATCCGTGTTGAACACAATACCAATTCGGTGGTGGCCTTTCTTATACAACTCAGGTAGCTTCACGCTGCACAGTGTCGAAACAATACACTTGTTGGTCTCATTTTTAAGATCAAAGTCAATCGGAATACAACCGACGAAACAATAATCAGCAAAGATCTCCTCGTAGCTCTTCTCTACAGCATCAATGTCATCAGACGATAACCACTCTGTGCGCTTTAATGTCCATTCCTTCGGAGCCTTCGGACGTCTCAGCATGGATGAGATAATACACTCTGACGCTCCAGTCGAACACTTTTCACGAAACCGATCGCGTATACTCGACCATACAGTTTCCAAGTCCCCGTCGGGGATTGGACCTTCGTTCTTATGTTCCTTGTTGTAGACCTTTCGAAGATTGTCGATTTCCTCCTTGTCAAGCCAGGACATCCTTGTTCAAAACGGATAGTTTATTGTCCACCTCTTGGACAATCAATGGATGCTCTTAAGTCAGTTCTCACTCGCTATGTTGACATCAGCAAGCGCATCGGCGAGGCCAATCAGCACGTGAACGATCTTCGCGATCATCGTCGGACAGTTGAGCTTGATCTCGCAGCTCTCTATGGGAATTCTCGCGAACAGCTGCCCGATACGATCGAGCTGAAGAGTTCGGAGATGATCTTTAAGGTGAAGCGACCCAACGAGTGGAAGAAGGGTTGGTCGCTTTCGAAGAAGGAGTTGAAGGGGTATTTGCTAGAGATCCTGCCCGAGCACGGTGAGGATCTTATGAAGGAGATTGAGCGGAGACAGGAGGCCAAGATGGTGGAGACTGATTTCGGTTTCGAGTTGAAGGCGAAGAACTAAGGTTGTCTTCAATTTCCTTGAGTGTCGTTTGTAGTTCCAGAATGTATCGCTTTGCTTGGACCAGGTTCTCGTGAGGTAAAAACCCACTCTGGATCCGCATTACATTGCAGACGAATGAAGCATTCGTACTCAAAACTCGCGAAGCCAGAGTGACCATAGGCTTCACCATCAACGTGATATGAATATCACCAACACAATATTTTTAAATACCATCGTCCATGCGACCCATAAAGTACCATCGCATGCGCCTCTCTACATCCCGATTCAATAATTCAAATACACCGCTCCAGTTCGGACGTATAATCTTGCGAATATCCTTGATGTCGTTCACAATTTCATGACGATCTACATATCTTCTGTTCGCCGTGATACCGTGGAACAGGTGATACACCTTGCCGGGAACACACGTGATTGTCGGCCTCGGCGTCTCTTTTTTGTATTCATCAAATGACGGCTTGAATGCAGGCTTTAGGTAATTGCCCTTGAAATCAACACCAAGCCACGCAGCAACGGACAGAGTGTCTCCGCTTCCCGTGATGCCATACTCGTAAAACCCATACGTGCGAAACCACTTGCGTTGAAAAGCCCATGCGAACCCAGGGTGAAGCATGGAATCGTAGGGTTTGGTCCTGTCCATGAAGACGGCCGATTTTCTCTCTTGAAGTGCTTTCGTATATGTGATGTCCATCCATACTGCAGAGCTAAACGGCTGGACTACATTGTGTTGATTCAGTGATTCAGATACAGTGTAATACCAGTTTGGATTACCAAAGACGAGGTCGGCGTCCATGAACAGAAGCTTAGAGTACCACCACGAAACCTTCTGTTCAATCAGACGACAAAGCTGTTCCTTGTTAAACATGCAGGTCCTTGCGCGAACTACAAAAGCCTCGGAGAGTTCAGGATCCCCACTACCATACACAAGTTCCAGTGTATAGAATGGGATTCCGGCACACTTCATCTTCTCCACCGTGTAGAGGTAGTTCATCACCATTCGCTTCGACTTGGCAGGGTTAAAGAATACAAAGCATACGGCCATGTCTTTCACCAGTGGCGCAAAGTACCGTATATCCGTTACATTAGGAACAGATGGAGGCGACTGAACGACGGGAAGGGATGGTGGAACGATAACGGTTGTTAGTGTCATTGTTAGAAAACGGATAAAAAGACCACAGGAGTAACTATGTCAATGGACCTTTACTCACCCTACAACCCTCGCAACCGAGCCTTCAAGGAGTCTGATATCCATCGGATCCTTCATCGTTACGGTCTTCATCACTACCGAGTTTCCAATCCCAAGATCTTCCAGACGGCCATGGTCCACACGACCTATGTCCGTCGACTTGAATACACTACACCCGATGGGCGACCTGCTAGCCTGTCCCCATGTCCTTCAGGGGTGATGCCCTTGCAAGATGCTTCCTACGAGTGCCTAGAGTTTGAGGGCGACTCAGTCTTGGGCGTCTGTATTGCTACCTATCTGCGCAAGAAGTACCCTGAGAAGAAGCAGGGGTTTCTGACCGATGCCCGCAAGGAACTTGTGAACAACGACCGCATCGGCCATCTTTCACAGCTTATCGGACTCGACGTATTCTACGTAATCTCTCGTCACAATGAAGAGTCTGTTGCCATCAATGGACGCAACAACATTCAGAAGCTAGGCGATGTATTTGAGTCGTTCATCGGGGCTCTGTGGTCAGATTGTGGTAACCGGTTCAACATTGTCTATACGTTCGTGACGACGGTCATGGAGACTCACCTTGACATTGAAGAGATCGTAAACACGGTCACCAATTACAAGGACGTCTTTCAAAAGTATTGTCAACGAGAGTGGAAGATCACGCCTACATACGAAATGAGAAGCAATGACCCTCAGAAGAATGAGATCGTCGTTGCTGTCATTGTGAGTGGAAAAGTCTATGGGATTGGAGTAGGATCAACTCGTAAGAAGGCTGAGCAGTTAGCAGCAAAGGAGTCGCTCACCAAGGTCGATCACGTGCCCATCTGATCAAGAAAACGTTTCTCAAACTGGGGATATGTAGTAAGCAAAGTTGCAGATTCTCCCATATTGGCGGCACGCTTTGTCTCGGACTCACGGCGGCGCGCCACCGCCGCCGCGTCTCCAATACGTGCATCTATCTTGATCTTTGCATTCAACGACTTTATATTCTCAAGAACTTCCACGAATCTTCTATATGCTTCCTCCTCCTCCCCTCCACCGCCTTTCAGTTTCTTCTGCGTCGTGACCCTGGCAGGCTTACGACACTGAAACTTCTTGAGTGTCCTTCCCTTTGTCTGCAGGACCGATTTGACGCAGATCGCAATCGCACCCTTTTCCTTTGTGGATCCCTGACGAGCCTTGATTGTCTTGCGAACAGCCTTGATACAGCGACAGAACTTACGTGTCTGTCCGCCTCCCATTATCTCGTTGTAGTAAACGCAGAAGAATATATCCTCGCAAAGAATAAACATAAATGGGTGGAGGTCTTCTTCAGCTCGTCGCATATGGCGCTCAGGATGCATACATCTCTGGAAATCCTCACATCACCTTCTGGAAGGTACTCTACAAGCGGCATACCAATTTCGCCATGGAGGCCTTCCGTGTGAACTTCACAGGTGCTCCGGCGTGGGGTCAGCGCATGGTCGCCGTAGTCAGCCGCAATGCTGATCTGATCTACAAGACCTACCTCCAGGTTGTCCTGCCGGATACGTCGGCGACATCAGTTCCTTCCGGCGCAGTCACATGGACAGGTGATGCCAACCGCCGTCTCGGATACGCTCTGCTGAAGAAGATTGAAGTGGAGATTGGTGGTCAGATCATCGATACTCACTATGGTGAGTGGCTCTTCCTCTGGGAGAACCTGACGGCCAACTACGACACCTCCGTCAAGCTGGATTCCATGGTGGGTGGAAACATCTCCGGAACGGTTACGACGCAGAATTCTTGCGGTGGTCGTCCGGGCGTCCTCTACATCCCTCTCCAGTTCTGGTTCTGCCGCAACCCTGGACTGGCTCTGCCCCTCATCGCCCTTCAGTACCATGAGGTTCGCCTGAACTTTTACATGGCGGCTGCTACGGACCTTGTCTCGTCCACCGGCTACTCGAGTGTCGCTGCCGCCGCGGCTAACCTCCCTCAGATCAAGGAGATGTCGCTCTATGTTGACTATATCTACCTGGATGTTGAGGAGCGTCGTCGCTTTGCTCAGCAGTCTCACGAGTACCTGATTGACCAGCTCCAGTATGGCATGCCCCAGACGATCACGAGCGCGGCTGCCCGTATCGACCTGACGCTGAACCACCCGGTCAAGGAGCTGGTGTGGGTCTTCCAGGATACTCGTAAGACAGACTGCTCCAGTGATCTGACCGCATCGGTTGGATACACACAGCCGTTCAGTTACGATGACATCGTGGGCAAGTGCCGTCTCCAGATCAATGGACAGGATCGTTTCGACGAGCGGTACGGTGACTATTTCTGGAAGGTTCAGCCGTACCAGCACCACTCGGGTGGCGGGTTCTGGCCGACTCGCAATCACCTCAACAACCAGATGAACACGTCCGGTGCTTTTGCGGCGAACACGTCTCCGCAGTCCAGCTTCAACGGTTTCGTGGTTAACGGCAATGTGCTCGTGGTGACGACCACACCCACTGGAAACATCATCACTGATAACATGCTGATCACGGGTGCCAACTTTGTCCCTGGTACAACGATCATTGCGAATGGATCTGCCGCGACTATCAACGGAAGCTCGTATGCGGCAGGCGTTGGTGGTCAGGGCACCTACGTCCTGAGTGTGAGCCAGCCGCCCACAGTTGCGAGCACATCGGGTACGGCTCAGACCATCTATGGTGTTGCCCAGGATGCCACCTACCCGACGACATACAACCCGATCAACGTCTACTCGTTTGCTCTCCAGCCCGAGGAGCACCAGCCGTCTGGAACGTGTAACTTCTCCCGCATCGATACCACAACCCTGGTGTTCGACAGCATCGTGGTCAACGGTGTTCCTCGCCCGTCCAAGTCTACGCCGTTCACGTTCCGCGTATATGCCGTCAACTACAACATTCTGCGTATCATGAGCGGCATGGGTGGACTGGCCTACAGCAACTAGACCCGCGTATTAGGACTACACTCACCAATTCCTAGTGTCTGTTGCATCATAATCGGAGCAGGATGCCCAGCACCCGCACACTTTTCGTGTTCATGGCCGAGGATATGACCCATCTCGTGCGAGATGATATACTGGCGATACTCGTACAGAGACAGTTTACTTTTAGGACCTCCAAGTGTCCAGAGAACTGAGTTAACTCTCAAGTGTCTTCCACCTAACTCAGCACAGTTTAGTTTCGGATCACAACCCGCTGTCCGCAACCCTGCTGGAGACGACATGTGGATAACCACATCTGTCTGACCTGTTTCTTTCAATACAAAATCATATCCCTTGCTACTCCATCCATGTGGATCAGCAAGGTATATCTGTACATCCCGAGTGAATTCCTTCAGTGGAAACTTCACATCTGGATCGATGACTACGCAGAATGTGACTACCTTCATTGAAAATGAATTAGGTTTTTAATATTCATCTCAGACAGGGAGAATGCCTCGTTGCGACTTTTGTAAGAAGAAGACACACCTCGAGTTCAAGTGCACCTGCAGTGAAAAAGTATTTTGTGTGAAGTGTCGGACCACCGAGATTCACAGATGTGACATCAAGTTTGAGAAGCCCAAGTTAGAGAAGGTTGTGAGAGAGAAGGTTGAGAAGATTACCTGATCGCCTCGCACTCGTAGAGAGGCGGCATGTTGTTCGCCGGGGGCTCCAGGTACTTCAGGAAGGCATTCATGATCTTTGCCTTCCGCTTGTGGTCCATCCCCGCAAAGTCCATGACGGACGCCACGATCCCCCCGTCCCACGTGATCTCGGTCGAAAGGTAGATCGTGTCCGTGTTCCTGTCCGTGAAGACAACGAACCACCTCGGCTCGTTGATCGCCTGATGGTAGGATGCAGTCATGTTGTAGTTGAGCTCGTTGATTGCGTTGTTGGCAGCCTCGAGGAAGTTCATCTTGTCACTGAAGTCTATCTTCTAGTGAAAAACAAATCCATTTTGTAGATAAATGCACGTGTTCATCGAAGCGATCTTAGTTGGTGTCTTTTTCCTACCAATCTTCTGGGCTACGGAGAAACTGGGACTGAGTAAGTGGGTGACGCTCTTTCTTGCTGGTGTCTTTTTTCATCTCCTCGCAGAGGTTACGGGTGTGAACAAGGCATACCTGATGGCTCACCAGTGAGACCCTGCTGATGCCCCATCTATGCGTGGTGCAGTGACAATCACCTCGTTAACCTGATAATACAAGTCCTCAATAACCTCATAGTGTCCAATACGCTCTCCACACAGGAAACCGATGAAGCGGTCGATCTTCGACTCTTCATCGCTTGAGCCCCTCACCGTCACAGCAAAGAAGCACATGGCCTCTCCAACGGTCAAGATAATTGGGGTCACCTGCTGTGAGGTTTGAGCGATAACATGACGGTAGATCCCGCGCCCCGGGTCGTCAAATGGCAGACACGTATTCACCGCATGGTTGAGTGAGTCGAGACTGAACGGCTTGATGCGAATTGTTTCAATGCTGGTATCCATCCTGAGTTGGATTGTCTTGCTGATCGGAAATCCATTTCGTCCAAAACGGATTTGTTCGGTCCAGAAAAACTAGAAAGCCCCTGCTAAGATGTCTTCTCTCTCTTCTCTTCGCTCCCAACTCTACAACCACTCTTCTCCCCGCACCTGCTCCGGATGGTCGTGCATGTGCATGTTCCCATTCGGATTCGGAGGCAGCCGGGTCAACATCTGCTTCATCTACGGGCCCAACGCCATGGCCACACCCCTTGACATCAAGAATTGGCAGGAGCTTCGGAACGCGAGGTTCCGCCGCGCCTTCCAGAAGACGCTGAGCGACAACATGCGCATCAAGACCAAGCACGCCTTGGCCAAGATGAAGCGGAACGTCGACCAGCAGCTCGACGACGAGTACTGGGCCACGAACTCGGTGTTCACGGACACTCGCGAGCGCGAACGCGAGGAGGAGAACGAGTTCAACCGCCTCCGGTGGTACAACGAGTGGCGCGACGAGTCCCTCGCTTCATCTGTCCGCAGCATCCAGTTCCTCCGCGAGTAAACAACCACCAACCCACCAGTAAAAAAATATATTTTTTTTGTGTTCTGAGCTTCTCAGCCCGTTTACTCGGAGTCCTCATCGATCTCGAAGCGG
>Ga0214222_1000184_pt1 | contig 22108 bp, 24 predicted proteins | sample TroBogypolimnion_29_FD_153060 | JGI IMG/M metagenome (GOLD analysis project Ga0214222, IMG submission 153060) | Freshwater microbial communities from Trout Bog Lake, WI - 20AUG2007 hypolimnion | ecosystem: Environmental > Aquatic > Freshwater > Lake > Hypolimnion/Profundal zone | place: Trout... | reverse complement strand
CTATTAAGGGTTTTTGTAGTATTTCTTGCACATTATACCATATATGCAGATATTTACATCAATAATATCAGCTTATTAACTGTTTTTGAGGTTAATCTAACTATCATTTGTTTCTCCTGGCCTGTATTCGGTGGACATTATCGAACAATGATCATGAAAAATGCGGTCTAGTGGACTTAAACTAATGATCCATTGTACCAGAGTTGGTCAACATGGTCAGCAGAAACCATGAGGATTCGAACCATGCAACATACCCAACGCGGAGCAAAAAGCCCGCAACCCAATATTTCGAATGATATGAGCCAGTCCTTTTGTATAATGAAAAATATCGACAGATTTCAAAAAATACAAAAATGATGGAGTATAAGCACCAGATCAGGAAGGAACTGCCGATGATCTACAGTCATTCCGGGTTGTATTACGGGATCAATGAAGTGGGAAGCCGCATCTGGCAGATGCTGGAAGCAGTCAACGGAGAGTGTGCAGGGTGGTTCCTGACGGATACTCTCTGGTGGTGCCGCAGGCGAGCGTACCCGATAACGTGCTGAAGGGTTGGAAAATTATCAGAAATCTTAACGGAGATGTACAGAAACTCATGCAGATATCTTTATTTTTTTATCGCCTCGCTATCGCCTGCTGGATAGGGGGCGCATCCCTTTTCACATTTGTCCTTACCCCCATCATTTTCAAATCATTCAACCGGGATATTGCAGGGGGAATTGTCGGCGCCCTGTTTCCAGGATATTTTAAATGGGGATTGCTCTGCGGCGCGATTGCACTTGCCACTCTTTTCATGGCGCCCATTGTCAAACACAAAGCCATCGCCGCTGTCATCATCGCCGTTATGCTTGCCCTCACCTCGGTCCAGGCCTTTGTGATTGAACCAAAGGCAACTGCGCTCAAAAAGGAAATACCGTCGTTTGAAACCACGTCAAAAGAGGATCCGCTCCGGATCCAGTTCAGAAAATTGCATGGAATATCGGCCATGAGCAACCTTGCGGTTATCTGTGGCGGCATTGCCTTGATTGTCCTTTTGTAGAAGAATGGGCCTATTCTTTGCTCTTGAAGAGCACTGTCCGATGGTGACAGGCATTCGGTCCTGCCCTGCTGGTCAGGAAGTTGTGGCCATTTCTTGTCTGAGCCGGGAAATAATCTGCTCAGGCTGCAACGGCTGGCTATAAAGGTTCCCCTGAATTGTGTCGCAGCGAAGCAATTTCAGCAGCTTTGCCTGCTCTTCCTTTTCCACCCCTTCGGCAACCACCTCAAGGCCAAGGGCGTGGGCCAGAGTTATGATGGTGGTGACGATGGAGAGGCTGTTCGATCGCTCAGTCATGTCAACGATGAAAGAGCGATCAATCTTGAGCGTATTCACAGGGAGCTGACTCAGGTAGTTCAGCGAAGAGTAGCCGGTGCCGAAGTCGTCGATCGCGATTCTGAATCCCATCTCCCTGATGGCCTCCAGCCTCGAGATGTTTTCTTCCACCTCCTCCATGACCGCGCTTTCGGTTATCTCAATGTCCAGTCCGTCGCTCCGGCCCGCTGTATCCCGCAGCAGTTCCCGCAGGGAGGGGATAAAGTTTTTCTGCCGCAGCTGGATCGGAGAGACATTGACGGCAATTCGCGGAGGGGCGATATTCAACCGGCGCCAATGGTCCAGATCCTCCAGGGCGCGTCGAATGACCCAGTTGCCGATCTCGATGATCAGACCGGTCTTCTCCGTCAGGGCGATAAACCGGTCAGGCAGAACGACGCCGGTTTCGGGATCAACATAGCGCAGCAATGCCTCCATGCCGACGAGACGTCCGCTGGCAGTCGAAATCTTCGGCTGGTAGTGAAGGACAAGACCGCCCTGTTGGACTGCCTTGCGCAACTTACTCTCCATGGTGACTGAGTGGATAATACGTTCGTTCATCTCAGGATCGTAGAAGAGATAGGGATCTCCCTTCGTCTGCGCCCGTTTTAAAGCTATTTCAGCATTTTTAAACAAGGTTTCAGCGTCGGTGGCATCGGACGGAAAAAGTGAGATGCCGACCTGGGCCGTGAGGTGAATATCTATTTCATTGACACGAAACGGTTTCAAAAAATCAGCGAGCACTTCCTGTTCCAGCGTATGGGCAACCTGATGCATGTCGCCCATATCCGCAAGAGACAGGGCAAACCGGTCAGCACCCAGTCTCGCTACTGTCTTGCAGTCGCCGGTGGACTGACAGAGCCGGTTTGCAACCTGCTTCAGCAGGCTGTCGCCGCTATGACGGCCATAGGTATCGTTGACATCCGAGAAATGGACCAGGTCCACGAGCAGCATGGCGACGATCGTGCCGGTCTGTCCCGCGGCCTGGAGCTGCAACGGAAGGCGATGCTGCAAAAGGCCCCGGTTCGGCAGGCCGGTCAACGCGTCGTAATAGGCGAGATAGTTGATTTGTTCATCTTTTTGAATGTGGTCGAGCGCAAAAGAGAGATCCCCTGACATTTCCAGCAGGAGCCGCATTTCGTCCTGGTTAAAGGCCTCCATTTCAGCAGACATCAGGATAAAGACCCCGGCCACTCTCCCCTCGAGCAGAAGGGGCAAAAGGGCAGAGGCGGAGTAGTCCGCCGGAGTCCGGTTCAAGGTCGCGGGGACCTTGCTTCCCTGGTGTACAATGATGGGTTTTCCAACATTATACACATGCTCTATGGAATCGCCGATTTCCGGGAAGACCGGGCCATCCTTCGTGGATTTGCAGGAAACCCCGGTGCTGGAACGGTGACACCAGACATCGGCCTGATCCTGGCCCGCGGCAGAGCGCAGAGTAATCCACGCCACAGGATAGCCCCCTTGATTGACCGCGATGCGGCAGACCTCTTTGAAGAGTTCTGTGCGGGTAGAAAGGCGCACAATCGCGGAATTGATACTGCTCAGGATGGCATAGAGGCGGGCGAGATCCGCAGTTTTCTGCTGACTCTCCAGCAGGGAGCGGGTCCGTTCATGCACTCGCTGCTCAAGGGTCGCATTGGCCTCCTGCAGTTGGTGAATGGTGTCGACAAAGCCGCGATGCATCATCTCGAACGGAGCCAGCACCTCTGCCAGAAACTCCTGGCTTCGGCTGAGATATATGTCCGTTCGCTTTTCGGCGGCGCCGTGCAGCACCTGGGTCAGCATGGAATTCTGGTGCAGGGCAACCAGGTCGAGGATGTTGCGTTCCTCACTGACAGCGCGACGCCCCAATTCGTAGGCAAGCATCAAGGCCTCTTCCCCGGTCCCCGCGATAACATAGTCCGCCAGGGCTCGCCGGTAGGCGTCCGCGAACGGCAGGCGAGTCTCCGCTGGGCTTATTCTGCTCACGATGAAAGCCCCCCTTGCTGCGGAAGAGCAACGCGCCAGCGGGCAGTGAGCACCAGGGCGTCGTCGGTGGCTTTTCCGTAACGGTCGAGAATATATCTGGCCAATTCTCCAGGAGAATACTGCAGGGCAACGGCATGGACGAAATCGCTGGCAATGCCGTCAGTGGCAAGAATCAGTATGTCTCCATCCAGAAGGAAGATCGAAGAAGTCTGCAGTTCGGGGAGCCGGTACCCGATGATGCCGCCGCGTAACGTGATATAGTCTGCGCGCCGGGAAGCGGGACCGGCATGAAGGAGGACTCCTTCAACATTGCCGACACCCGCCCAACTGAGCAGGCGGCGTTTCCTCTCGATGGTGACGATGGTTCCGGCACAGCCACGTGTATTCCTGAGCGCGTCGTGGCACAGCCGGATCAGTTCTGCGGGTTGCTTTTCAGGATGCTGCTGTACCACATTCATGAAGGCTGTGCTGGCAATCGCAGCCTCCTGGCCGTGTCCAAGGCCATCCGCTGCCGCCAGGAGCCAGCCGGTCCCGGTGACGGCGGCATGAGCGCCGTCGCCACACTGTTCCTCACCGGGGATTGCCCGTGCTGCGACGCCCCAAACCAGTTCTCCATCATGCGGGTCTTCCATTGTCAGCGTTCCCATTTGACCATCGATACCGTCGTCCCCTTGCCGAGCTCGGAATGGATCTCGAAATCATCCATCAACCGTCTTGCCCCCGGCAGCCCCAGCCCCATTCCCCTCGAAGTGGAGAACCCGTCCTGCATCGCCTGAGCAATATCCGCTATGCCGGGCCCGAAATCGCGCGCTATAATCATCAATCCACGTCTGCCGCCTTTTGTAACCTGACGGAATTTCATCTCGCCCCGGCCGGCATACTGAACGATATTGCGTGATATTTCGGAAATGGCCGTGGCCATCAGAGTCAGATCGCTTCCCGATATCCCTATCAACACAGCAAGCTCACGCCCCTTTTGGCGGGCCTTCATCACGTCAACGTCAGAAGCGATGGTGATCTCGTCAATTTCCATACTGGCAGAGTCCTTGTTTCCTGGCTGCGCTATTAAGCATGGCGATACCGTCTTCCAGATCAAGACTCGTCATGGCCCCTTCCAGGGCAAGCCCGAGCTGAACCATGGAAAGGGCAATATCGGGCTGGATGCCGGCAATCACCACCTTGGCCCCCAAAAGGCGTGTCATTATTGCGATAGAGCGTAATGTCCTGGCAGCAAAAGAGTCCATGACATCAAGAACAGTGACATCGATCACAACTCCTTTCGACCGGTAATCCCGGACCCTGCAGACCAGCTTTTCCTGCATCCGGAGGAGATCGGTGTCAGTCAATGCACCCTGAATAGAAGCGATGAGGATGTCGCCCTGTTTAAGGATCGGAACCTCCATCACAGGTTATCTCCCTTAAAGTCCTTCTGTTCGACGATCTTTTCCACCCGGTAGCCCAAAAGCCGCTCGGCATGCTCAATGCCGTTCTGCAGATCACCTACTGTATAGATAGGCCCAAGGTCAATGCCCAGAGTCACCATGGTCAGGGCAATTTCCGGAGAAATACCGGAAATAACGACCTTGGCGCCCATAAGCCGTGCCGCGTCCACAGTCTGGACCAGATGGTTGGCAACCCGCGAGTCGACAGTGGCGACTCCGGTTATATCAATGACAATCACCTTGGCCCGGTTGGCACGGATCGAAACCAGCAGGTGCTCCGTCAGTTGCCGCGCCCGCTGAGAATCGATCTGGCCGATTATGGGCAACAGCAGCATCCCCTCACGAAACGGCAGAACCGGCGTGGAGAGTTCCCGGATCGACTCCTGCTGGAGGGCCCTGATGGTCCGTTCGCGGGATTCGATAAAGGTGTCGACGGCAAGGGATATATCCAGGAAAATGAGTTTTGTCAGCGACAGGAAGATGGCTGTCGCCTCATCAGGATTATCAAAGCCTGCTGAAAATATGTGCTTGCTTACCTCACGCATGTAGAAGTTGTACATGGCAAGGTAGAAGTTTACCGGAAGGTTTATCTGTTCGTGAATCGCCCCGATCCTGACCCGGTCCTCGATATAGTCCGGATCATAGTTTCCCTGGGTCAGGCGGTGGAAGTACGCTTTCTGTCCGGCTTTGACCCGATCAAGCACCGCAGCGTCCGGAAAGAAGGCTTTCATCTCCTCAAACGACAGGAGATGCTCGTAGAAGGCCTCGACAACCGAGTCGATTCGGGCTTCGGAGATCGGCTCCAGCTGCTGCAGGCGGGCCTCGTCCTCCGGAGCAAACTGCAGGAATTTCATTCGCCGCTCAACCTCACGGGCGGTTATTCCCATCATCTCAGCCAAGGTCAGAAATTTGTCAGAAAACTGCGTCGGGGATAGCGGCATCTGGAGACCTCCCTCTTTATGTCGGCGGATCAAGCGTTGACAGATCCGGCCGGATGGGCGTGGACACGAATCCATTTATGAACGTGCGCCTGCGCCTGTTAAGGAAGCCACGAAATCCGGCTGGACCCTGTCCCTTATACTGTAATGGTAATTGTAAACCGGAAATGGTCAAGATGGGCAGAATGAGCAGCCGCAAACAAACTCTGTTACCGGCCCGTCTGTTGAGGCGAGCGAGAAGATGCTGGTTCCGGTGAGCAGAGTATCCTGAAACGGCCGGGTGGAACCGCCTTCGATCTTGAACAATGGCAGCAAGGGCTGGAACTGCGGAGATCAAGCCGAAGGCAGGCAGGTGCGAGTCAGCCTTCCTTGATGCTGGAAGGGCCGTTGAGGACGCGAGCGCCCGCAGCTTTGGCCATCTTCTTGAGCATGGACCCGAACAGCACGGAGTGGGAGGGGGCAATGAACCACCAGTAGACCTTGCCCCAGAACCCCCGCGGTTCAAAGCTCGGGATCATGCGCAACTCGGTGGAACCATCCGGGAGCGCCAGGATCCGGAACTCAAGAAAAGCCTCGCCGGGGGCCAGCATCTCGGCTCGCAGCAGGAGACTGGAACATTCTTCCATTCCCACCACGCGCCAGAAATCCAGATAATCGCCCATGGCCAGCGAATCCACATGGCGGCGGCCCCTGGAAAGGCCCGGGCCGCCGAACAGTTCGTCCACGAAACCTCGAACCTGCCAGAGGAAGGTGCCAAAATACCAGCCGGTGTTGCCGCCGATGCGCTTGACTGCGTTCCAGGCGAGTTCCGGTGGACCATCCAGGGTTATTGAGAAGGTGTCCCGGAAGACCCGTCCCTCCGGTTTAGAAGGCCCTCCGGCCCAGCCCAGCGTACTGGTGGATCCCGCATCGAAGCAACTGGAGGCCACCTCATCCTGACGCACCTCCTCCAAGGCCTTGATGATGGCCTCGCGGCAGGTGAGGAGTTTCTGGGGGATAATCGTGCGGATGCGCTCATCACGAGAAAGTATTTCATCGCGCATACGCTCCACCAGAGGCCGGATGAGCGCCACCGACACCGGGGTGACCAAGTTCATCCACCAGATCGAAATCCTGAGAATACGCATGGGAAGAACAAGGATGAGCCGGTGCGGCAGCCCGGCCTCCTCGGCATACATACGGAATAATTCGCGCCATGTGAGCATATCCGGACCGCTGATCTCATACACCTGGCCAGCGGTTTCCGGATGCTCCAGACAACCGGCCAGATACTCGATCACGTTGGAGATGGCAATGGGATGGCAGGCGGTATCCATCCAGCGCGGGACGATCATGATCCGCAGATGCCCGCAGAAGGCGCGTATCATCTCGAAGGAGGCCCCCCCGGAACCAAGGACCAGCGGCGCGCGCAGCTGGGTCACCGTGGCGCCCCCTAAACCCAGAATTTCCCCGACTTCGTAACGGGAGAGCAGCTGCGCCGAGAGATGGACCGGGTTGCCTAAACCGGTGAAATAGACAATCCACTCCACTCCCGCCTCGCGGGCTGCATGCACGGTGGAGTAGGCAATGCGCCGGTCCAGAGTAGCGAAATCATGTTCCCCGGGCCTGACGGAATGGATAAGGTAAAACACCACCCGGCAACCGCACATGGCCTTGGTAAGAGCCGCAGTGTCCAAGGCATCCGCCACGACTATCTCCAGATTGGGATGGCTCCCCCAGGGCCTTGCCTGGATCTTGCGGTCGGAGCGTCCGGCCGCTCGCACCTTCCATCCGCGTTCAAGAAGAAGGGGCAGCAGCCGTCCGCCCACATATCCCGTGGCGCCTAACACCAGCACCGGTCTGTCTTTATCATCCATCTCAGCCCTTCCTCCCCCCGTCAACGCGGGTCCTTTGCTTTTCAATCCTGAAGCCTCCGGCTATAAGGCTCTCTTTCTCTCCAACCTGCATGGCTGAACATGCGCTCAGCACGAACTTTCTATACATCCGGTACAATACCTTAATGCATGCGTCAAACCGAGGAAACCAAAAGCCCTGCTATTCTTCTTGATCTTCAGCAGAGTTGTTTGGGTTGCTACCAGCGCCATTGTTGCCGGCGCCTTGTTGCCTGTGCCCGTATTTCTCTCTGCAGCCCTTCATATCCTCACGGGATTGCGCAGACTTCACACACGCTTTCATGGCTTGCAGCTGGGCAATCTTTTCATCGATGCGGTTAATAATCCGGCCTTTCATTTGCCCGAAATGAGGGCCTCCTCCCTGTTGACTATTTGCATCATCAGCAGCATAGGCAAAAGAAAAACACAATATCGTACAGAATACAGCAAGCAGCAACGACTTCATAACTCCCTCCTTTACTGATAAATTTTAACCATTGAAAATACGTTCAGACGCAACAGATACCCCTCAACATCGTCTTGCATTAAAATTATAGAGTGTTTTTATCGCTGAATACAACAGGAAATAAAGGTTCTGATCGCCGGGGAATCACGTATGGCCGCCATGCCGGCGCAGCAATTCCACGACATCACGGTGCCCGTTGGCAGCGGCAGCCGTAACAGCGGTTACACCATACGTTGTCCTGGCATTGATCCTGGCTCCGTGGGCAAGCAGGCTCTCGACCACACTCCGGAAGCCGTTGGCGGATGCAGCTATCAAAGCGGTCAGGCCGGCATCGGTGCGGGCATTGACATCTGCCCCCCGCCGCAGCAGCACCTCGGCTACATCATGATGGCCGTTGGCAGAGGCGACCATTAAGGCAGTGGCGCCGTTATTTGTCGAGGCATTGACATCAGCTCCTTGGGCGATCAACAATTCAACCACGGCCCGGTACCCGTTCTGGCAGGCAATGAACAAGGCCGTTGCGCCGTCATCCGACCTGGCGTTGATATCGGCCCCTCGGGACAGCAGCAATTCAACCATCTCCCGGTGTTGACCATTCTGGGGCGCAACCATCAGGGCGGTGAGACCGGCCGTCATTCTGGCATTGACCTCGGCTCCTCGGATGAGCAAGAGCTCGACGACATCGCGATGTCCAAGCTGAGAAGCGATAAACAAAGGAGTTGCACCGTAGTCTGTCCGTGCATTGATGTCGGCGCCCTTATCGAGAAGCAGTTCGGCCACGTCACGATAGCCGTTCTGAGCAGCGGCAAACAGGGGAGTTGAACCGTTCCTGGCCTTAAAATCGACAGAGGCCCCGTTGGCCAGCAGGAGGTCCACGACATCCCGATGACCGCAGAAGGAGGCCCTATACAGCGCAGTTACGCCCTTGTCATTCCTGGCATTGATATCGGCTCCTTGGGCGAGAAACCCCCTGACCATATCCAGATCGCCACGGGTTGCAGCCTCGATAAGGTCCATATTTTTTCCAAAAGATGCCGGCTGCTCGCCAGGATGGGTGGCGGCACACCCGGAAAGGATACACAGGATGGCCAGCACAACGAACAGTCTGGACAGATTTTCGATATGCGCCAATTCTCCGGTCTCTCCGCGGTGAGGAAGGGTCATGTCTTCGTTTCGCTGCCTATCAGCGGATATCGCATAGTATACACCCCGGAGCCTGCATGTATGCTGTTTTTTCTTCCTGAACCGCAAAATTCTGCGCCGTGTTTTCCTTCAGGCTGCGCCGGTCCTCACAAGGTATTCAACAGGCACGGGACATCGGAAGGTGCCCTTTTCATGCCTACTATCATTTTATAACTGACAATCATCGGTTTTTTCTTTTTAATATCTTCGCAAACCGTTTTTTTAAACCTGTCTATCTCCTCTTCTATTTCCGGGATATTGTTTTTCAACAATGTCTGCAGATGCCCTTGAGAAAGCGCCATGCCGATAAATCGCTGGCTATCGCATAATTCATTGCTTTCAAAATAGATATCCGCGCAGTATTTAAAATAGCCGCTTCGTTCAAGATTGTGCAGATGCTCATTTTTCGGCCATTGCTTTTCGTGCGGGAGTCTCTCTTTATATCGCTCATGCAATTCCAGCACCTTCCGGAAGAGCTTGCTATAGGAGATTTCCGATTTATAACTGACGGTAACCGGCCATTTGCAGTCGTAAATGACAAAAATTCCATTTGGTTGCAGTATCCGGTCCACTTCTTTCAAAGTCTCGACCGGTTCCATCCAATGGAATGACTGTGAGCAGGTGACGATGTCAACCGAGGCGTCAGCAACCAGAGTATTATAGGATGATCCCTCGATAAATGGGAGATTTTTGTGATGCTTCATCGCCAAAGATCTCATTTCCTCATTGGGTTCAATGCCAATTGCCTCCCTGGCATACCCCCTCCAGATCGCTGTCGACAGCCCAGTTCCGCTCCCCAGGTCAACGACCCTCTCGACTCGTTTCCTGTTGAGGATATCGAGAACGATCTTGCAGATTTTTTTTGGAGGCGCGGGCCTGACTTTGTTATATAAATCGCTGAATCCCGAGAATCTTTCCGTTGCGATGCGGTTCAACTCAAATCCCTCCTTTATTCCTTCCGGCAATGTCTTCCATGGGAGAATCCTGCAATGCAGCCATCATCTGATGATGATACACCTCTTTCTTTTTCATACCAGATTCTGCCTGTTTCGTTAATATATTTCCATCGTCCTGACAGCTGAAACGCCCGGTAAAAGGCAAATGCACACAAAATGCGTCAAGGGGACGAGGACTATACCCTCTCCTGACGGATGCTGTCCATTGATATCGGCATACCGCCAGACCAGCCTTTTGGCGCAACAGGAGAAAAAAAATTCGATGGGAGTTGAAATCCTGTGTTATTACAGGTTAAAGTAAGAAGATATCGGATTATTGAAGTGGACGTGTCTTTCGCCTCTGTCACTGTTTTCTTTTTTATCTGGTATAAAGTTTCTTTTTGATTTCTAATGGGTGCCTTCAAATGAAAAAATTCTGGTTCGAGATCACGGCGTGCGGAAATTTCGATCATAACCAGGAGATTGGACATAAGGGAAATTATTCAATGCAGTTAATGCATAATTCAAAGACTCCATAGTCCATCATGTCAAACTCAGCTCTCGCAGGAATAATCAGCGCTCTTCCCGGCAGTCAATCCACCCGCATAAGCATCACCACCACTGCCGGAGATACAGTACACCTTGACTGCACGTATAAGGGAGGGTCAGCGTCGGGCATTTTTCTGACGTTCCCACAGGGAGATCTTCCAAAGAACATCGATATGACAGCCTCCTGCCTCGTATCGATAAGCACCCGGGACGAAGACACGGCGCCGGTTGTAATCAACGCCAGAATCGAGAAAATTATCGGGGATACCATGCTGGAACTGACAGCAAAGAACCTCATGGACCCGACAAAACTGCGTCAGTACTTCCGGGTCGCCATTTCTACACCGGTCACCATCATTTTTGAGAAAAAATCCGAGGACACCTCCTCCAATCAGTGCACTCTCACAGGAGAAACTCTAGACCTCTCCGGCTCCGGACTGCTGGGGCTTTTCAACCAGGAGTGTCAGGAAAGACAGCAGATACACATCGCCTTGGACCTCCCCTCCCCCCAGGCCTCTATTTCGTGCGTAGGACATGTCGTCCATGCCCGAAGAGTTCGAAGAGGGCGCTACCAGATTGCCGTTCATTTTGATCACATAACCAACAAGCAACGGGATATAATCCTCTCAAACTGTCTGGGTGAGCAGAGAAGGCAACTCAGCAAAGGACTCCAGCCAGGCTACTGACAGGCCAGGCCAGCGCCTTGACTGCCCGGCGCCCCTTGCGCCAGGGGCACGCATGCCGGGACGCGTCCCTCCTCCCCGGCATCCGGATCATCCCTTCCTGGCAGTGTGTGATTTTTCTCTATGAAAGTCGCGTTTGATGCTGGCCGTGCCATACTGAAATGGCGGGCTTTCATGGTTCGCCATGGCTGGTCATTCCGGTCCAGCCATGCTGGTCAGAATCGCTGTATTTTCTTGCTCAGCAATTTGACCTGTTCATTCACTGATGTATTCCGGTTAATACGGTCCGTGATAACCTTGATAGAATGCAGTACCGTCGAATGGTCCCGGTTAAACGTCCTGCCGATGTCGGCAAGGGTCTCATGGGTATGCTTTCGGCAGAGGTACATCGCAACCTGCCGCGGCAGGGTCAGGGCCTTCTTCCGTGAGCGGGATTGCATATCTTCAACGCTTATCCGGAATTGACTGCCGACGAATTCACTGATCATCCGGGCCGATACGCTCTTCGGCTCTCCAACCACCGAAGCGACCACCTCCTGCAGCAGATCCAGATCCACCGTACGCGCCATAAGCTGCGCCCTGGCCCGGAGGGCGATAATTGCAGACTCTATCTGCCGCACATCGCCTTTGATATGCCGGGCAAGATAATCAATATGCTCTTCCGGGAGATGCAACTGATGAAACTGGACCTTATTTCCGACAATCCTCATCCGGGTCGCCAGATCAGGGGCCTGAATGGTCGTCACCAGCCCGGAAGCCATTCTGGATCGGAATTCTCCATCAATACCAACGAGATCACGAGGGTTGGTGTTTGCCGTCAAAACAACCCGCTTACCCGACTTTATCAGATAATCCAGAATTTCGTTGAGTTCCTCCTGCGTCTTCTTCTTCCCGGTCAGCGCATGAACATCTTCCATCAGAAGGATGTCGCAATTGTCATGATATTTTCTTTTGAAACGGTCCATGGTATTTGCCTGTATGTCCCGGACCATCTCCTGGGAAAACTGCTGGGCAGTAACATATTGCAGACGGGTCATAGGCGACAAAGAAAGGATCTGGTGGGCCACCGCCTGGGTCAGATGACTTTTGCCAAGTCCCGTACCGCTGTTGATATAGAGACAAGGGCCGATGGAATCATCGTGGACGGATATTGATTTACAGGCGGATTGGGCCAGGATATTGCTTTCCCCGACCATGAACTCGTCAAAGGTGTAGCGAGGATGCAGAGACCGAACGCAGGATACTCCCTCAGGAATATGGGGGAGTCTCATAGGCGCCCCCTTAACGACTGGCAGAGGAGCACGCCGGGTTTTGGCCTCACAAAGAATGACCTTTCTTTTCAGCAGGTCGGTCTCGTTGACCTTTTCCTGAATCATTTCCAGAAAATTCTGGGCAATATAGGCGCTGAAAAAACGATCGGGGCATTCCAGTTGAATCGTGTCTCCCTGTGCCTGAACACAGCAAAGCGGTTCAATCCAAAGATTGAAGACATTGTCACTGAGTTCTTCATGTAAAATTTGCCGTGTCTTATCCCAAACCATCAATTCTCTCCAGAAAAAAATCCATTGCCGATCATGACAAACCGGCCGATCCCTTCAACTTTCCATACAACGCGATCATGCCCCGGCGAAGGATGTTCGTTCCTTCTCATTTTTCTGACCAGCATGGCCGGACCAGAAGAGTCATCCCCAACAAAACAGCAGAGCGCAACCAAAGCTGGCAGGGTCAGTGCTCCGCAGAGAGTTTCATATGAAAACCTTCCGGATATGATTGCCTGATGCATGCCGATGATAAACCCAATTTTTCGTTTTCCGTCAAAGACGGTATGCAGATATTTTCCTCGAACACGTCTCGATTTTTATCAACAGTCCTCGATACAGGGCCAGTCTGGCTTTCCACGCCTGCATCGACGCGAGGCCCTTATTCTACTGCAATCACTTCTAACATAGTTATTATTAGAGTTATATTAAATTGTTAACTGCGTTATCAAATAACTTATCAACAATTTAATATTTTTATTAATCTCGATAATGCTCAATTTTTTTCATTTTTCCTACAAATATCTTGATATTTCATCCATCATTATCTGAGAATTACGTACCATCTGGGATTTAGGGAATTTCAATTTTTTTTTTGGTAAAAGAGTTCCGACAGCAAAAGTCCAGCACCTCCCCACGGCCTTCCTTGACGACAGGGATTGCCCCCGACTTCCCTGCAAAAGGCTGGGACGCAGGAAATCCGGATCGGCCTCATTCATTGCAGCGGGAGGCCAGCAGATTGAGCCACGGGGTAAACCTGCCAGGCTGGAGCCGAGTATCCCTTTTATTTTCAGATTAAATGGACTATATTGGAGAAATTGCTCCGGAGGCGAAACTATCCCGGCCAAGGGCATCGTCCCCGCCTTCCCCTTTTATACGTTTCGATACTGAATAAAAACTATACACATTACCAGCGGGTGCGTATTTTTTATCCACACACTGGTATGCATCTCTTGCTTCAATGCCACATAAAATAAATGAATTTCACTAGTTATAATTTCAATTATTGTTTTGGAGAGTGGCATATCATTTGCTTTTCAGAGTCTGAGAAACTCACCTGTTCTTGAATCAGGATCTCGTAGAGAAAAGTCCATGACGGCGGAATGCGTACGAGAAGACGAAATATTTTTACAAATTTTTACTGGAGGTATTGCATGAGGACAAAAATGATGCTCATGGCAGTGGTACTGACTGCAATGATGGCAGGAATGGGTTTACAACAGGCGTCGGCGCGCGGAGTCGGTTATAAGGGCGACACCCCGCAGCACACCCACAGGCTTGACGCTGTTTCCAAGGAAAAGATAGCGAAATTCCGTTCAGATACAAAGGATATTCGCAAGTCCATAACAATGAAGCGAGCGGAAGAATCTGCTTTGATCCACAGCGAGAATCCCAATATCGAAGCCGTGAAGACGGCGGCGGGAGAACTTTTCGATCTCCAATCCACCCTGCAGGAAAAGGCCCAGGCGGCTGGTCTGTTCACCTCCATGCACCAGGAGATCAAAAGCAGCAGGTTTGATGAAATGCACCAGAAATTTCTGAAGTTCTATGCAGATACCAAGGATCTCAGAAAACAGATAGCTCAAGAAAAAGCTGCGAAACGGGCTCTCATGCACAACCGGACCCCCGATCCTTTGGCAGTCAGCAAGGTTGCCGGGGAATTATTTGATTTGAAGAGCAGTCTTCACGATAAGGCGGATGCTGCCGGGCTGCCGCATTTTCATCAGATGGCTTGCGGCAAAAAGTTTCACCACTGCAATTTTACCATGATGGACTGATCTCTGAGGGCATCCGGATGATGCGCCCCGCCTCTTTGCTTCCCTTGTAACAGAAGAGCTGACGGTGGCATGTCTTTCCGGATTGTAAGCCCGGTACCACCTGTCGGCGTAGGACTCCTCGTGGAGCACTACGGCAAAAGCGTTGGCTTGAACCTTCTTTGGAGTTCAGGCCACTTTTATCAAACCACCAATTTTTACCTCTATAGAGGAAGAACATGAAACAGTACAGGCAGTTTTTGGCAATAGCGCTTATTGGATTATCGGTTTCAAGCTGCATGACGCCCGAAGGAAGGCCCGACAATACGGCAAACGGCGCATTGGCCGGTGGAGCCATGGGAGCGATAATCGGCAGTACGGCCAGGAATCCGGGCGCTGGCGCAGCAGTCGGTGCAGCCGTCGGCGCTCTTGCGGGCGGTGCTATCGGCCACAGTGTGGACCAGGCCCAGCAGGTGCAGGATGCGCGGTATGCGCAGGCGCAGCAGCAGGCCCAGCAGCAGATGCTGCCCGTTGACGATATCATCGCCATGTCCCAATCCAGAATCAGCGACGATATCATCATCAGCCAGATTCGGAACTCCCGGACAGTCTATCACCTGAAGTCAGCAGACATTATTGATCTGAAACATGCCGGAGTCAGCGACAGGGTCATTGACGTCATGATCAACACCCCCTCCGAGGCTGGTTCCGCCCCGACGGCAAGCGTCCCGACCGCCGCGATGCCTGCTCCGATGGTCGAACCGGTCATGGTTGCCCCGGGACCGGGATATTTGTGGGTCGGCGGCGGCTGGATCTGGCTTAACGGCGGCTGGGTCTGGCGGCATGGATACTGGCGAGGCGGTCATGGTTACGGACGGCACTGGTAACAATCCGCTCCAAAAGATGGATTCATGATGGAATTTTCACCGGGGTTTTCAGCTGCGCTCCTCAAGCGACGGCAAGCCCCGGTGAACCTTTGCCCAAGAGTTGACTGCTGCGCCGATGCGCGACGAGAACCTCATTTCACCGATTCAGACACCTCAGACACCTCAGACAATTCAGAGGTTTCAGATATTTCAGACCGCATCAGAGCGACGGAACTGGACGTTGCGTAAGGCCGCCTTCCTCTCTTTGCCCCGATATCGGCCATGGCAATCGGCCCTCTCAAGGAAAAGACGGCCCAGGGCGTGAGCCTGATGCACTATCTCCGTTTTCTGGGCGGCTCCCTCGGGACCGCCATCGCCACCAACACCCTGCAGATGCAGCAGGCCGTTCATTACGAAGGCATCGCCTTCATGCAGAATCATGATGCCGTGCAGCGATTCATCGACAATACCGCCGTTGCGATCAGCCCGTTGATGGGGACATCCATGGCCGAGGCCCATGGCCTCCTGCTGGCGGGCCGCGTCCAGCAGCTTCAGGCGCTGAGCCTGGCCTTTCAGGACACCTTTCGCCAGACCTTCATCTTCGGAGCTCTGGGCAGCGTCTTTCTAGTTCTTCTCCTGTTTGCCAAGGAGAAAAAGAAGCGAGGGTAATATCCCGGCATCATCAAAATCAGAAAGTTTCCTGCCCTGTCCGGCAATCCGGCTGGACGGCTGATGGGCAAAAGGATCGAGTCTCCGGAACGTGAAGGAGAAATTACTTGATTTAGCGCAGCGAAAAGTGTCCTATACATACTCTTGCCGCTAAATACACATTTGAGCCGTCCAACGCCATGAATACCTGCGAACCGATCCATCGCTCACCCCATCCTTTCGGAACAATCGGTGTGTTCGTTCCATCATCCGGCAACCTGGAGGCGATCCTTGCTGAAGCCGGATCCCTGGCTGGTGTTTTTAACGCTCGCCTGGTGTTGATTCATTCCGGAAAGAAGACACTCAAACTGGAAGCCGTTCTGGATGAAATCCGCATACGGTCAGAGGGCAGGCTTCAGGATACCGCAATAGTCCGGCTGGATGTGGTGAATTCCCGCAGCCTGCTTGATATCTGCCGGGAACATTCCGTCGGCCTTCTGATCCTTGAGGCTGCCAGCCGCGAAGGGATGCTCCGGTATTATTTTGGCTCTTTGGTCAGAAACCTGGGCAGGACCGCTCAATGCTCCCTTCTGCTGCTTCCTGAACCAAAAAGAGCGTCCACATCCTTTAAAAATATTATAGTGCGAGGTATTTCCAACCCGAAAACCCCGTTCACGATACGCACGGCCATCTCCTTTGCCCAGCATGTCGGGGCCAGTGAAGTCACGCTTGTGACCGAACTCGATCAACCCGGCCTGACGATGGCGACAGCATTTGCGGGCTCAGCAGACAGCACCGCCATGCTCAAAAAGCAGATCGCAAGCGGCGAAATCAAAAAAATCCATGCCATGATCAAACATTGTCAATCAGACGGGATAAAAATCATTGAAGAAATAATCTCCGGCAGACAGGGCTACGCCATTCGCCAATTTTCCAGGAAGCATCATGCCGACCTGCTGGTGATTAACTCACCGGATGCCTCATACAGGCTGATCGACAGAGTCTTCACCCACGATATGGAATATATTCTGGAGGACCTGCCCTGCAGTGTCCTTATTGTCCACTCGGCAATTTCCTGAAAAGAACATCCCGTGGCTAAACTGACCCCCAATGATTTCGCCGTCTTTTTGCTGGCGATCAGCACAATATTGATCCTTGCCCGGCTTGGCGCCGAGTTCGGCAAGAAGATCGGTCTTCCGATCGTGACGGCGGAAATTGCGGTCGGCGTCCTTCTGGGACCGACCCTGCTCGGGAATATCGCCCCTCGCCTCTACGAACACCTCTTCCCGTTCGCATCCAATCCCCGGGTCTCCATTGCACTGGACGGACTCTTCTCCCTGGCCGTCATCCTGCTTTTATTTGTTGCCGGTCTGGAACTGCAGCTGGGACAAGTTCTGCGGCAAGGGAAAACCGCCATCTATACGGGCTTTGGAAGCATGGCGCTGCCCTTTGCCTCGGGATTTGCCGTTTCCTGGCTGGCGCCTCATTGGTTTGGCATCGACACCTCCAACCGTTTCCAGTTCTCCATGTTTCTGGGAACGGCCATGTCGATTTCGGCACTGCCGGTGATTGCCCGGATTCTTCTGGATCTCAGGATTTTCAGAACACGGGTAGGCATGGTTATAATCGCCTCTGCCATTTTGAACGATCTGATCGGCTGGCTCCTGTTTTCCTTCATCCTCTCCATGGGGGGACCGGAAAAAGGCTTGACCAATATCGGCCATACAATTGCGTATATCACAGCGTTCAGCGTTTTTATGCTTGTCATCGGCAGAATGTTTTTAAACAGGATACTTCCCTGGGTCCAAACCAATTTATCCTGGCCCGGCGGGGTTCTGTCGTTCAGTCTCGGCTTCTGTCTGCTCTGTGCTGCATTCACGGAATCCATTCATGTTCATGCCATTCTTGGCGCCTTCATCGCGGGAATCGCCATCGGCGATTCAGTTCACCTGAGAGAAAAGGCCCGAGAGATCATGCATCAATTTGTTACGAATTTCTTTGCGCCTTTATTTTTTGTCTCAATCGGACTCAAGGTCAATTTCATCAAAAACTTCGATCCGGTCATCGTTGCGATCGTCCTGATTGTTGCATTTGCGGGCAAGGTTATCGGCGCAAGCGCGGGGGCCCGGCTCGGGGGTATGAGCAGGCGAAACGCGATGGCGGTCGGCTTTGGCCTGAACGCACGCGGGGCCGTTGAAATCCTGCTCGGCAGCCTTGCCTTCGACGCCGGTCTCATCACCCAGCCCATATTTGTCGCCTTGGTCATCATGGCTTTAGTGACAAGCATTACGAGTGCTCCGCTGATGCTGCATTTCCTTCGGGAAGAGCGGGAACCCGACTGATCTGGACTTCACTCGGTCCGACGATAGAGCGGCGGGAAATGCTGTTTTGCAAGCTCCGGGGGGATATCCTAAGACTGGTCTTCTTTTCCCGGCGAGAGGTGTTCTTCGGCTTCTTTCAACGAGGATACATATATCGGCTTATATCCTTTCAGATATTCTGTTATTCTCGAGAGCTGGTTGAAAATAATTTTCGACCTGCCGACGACTCGGATAACTTTTCCAACCTTTTTTTCCAGGAGAAATTCGACGATTTGCTGAAAGACGGGTCGGGCATTGAGGTGCCCGATTGTACATTGTGTGAGATCTGTCACAACGCTGAATCCAGGTTCCATTTTCGGCACGCACTCTCGTATATCTGCAAATATTCTTTCGACTTCTCCTTTGCAGATGTTGCCCGTAAGGGATATATCCAACCTGTTTTTTTCTACATCGGCAGTCACTTTCGACATCCCGTCATTCTCCATAGCACTCTCTTTTGTATGCTTCGCATTACCGCAATGATACGCCAAGTATACGCTGCAGCAGGCCCTGAGTCAAACCTCCGGCACCGGCCGATTTGCCCCCCCAGCTCCCCTTCGCCGGGATCCCTTTAAATGGAATAGGATGCCGCCTCGGCACTGTCCTTGATCGAATTGCGGAAATCGTGGGCGGGATAGGTGCCCAGATGGAAAACATGTTTGGCGAAGAAACCCAGTTCCTCAAAGGCCAACTGCAGTGAATTCTCATGGATATGCCCCTCCACATCGGCGAAGAAGCGGGCAACATTGAAGTGCTTGTCCACATAGCTTTCCAGCTTTACCATCTGCACGCCATTGGTGGCAAATCCCCCCAGCGCCTTGTAGAGGGCCGCAGGAATATTCCGGACTTCAAAGCAAAAGCTGGTCAGATACTGTCGCTCGCGCGCATGCGGCGGGATATTATTCTCTCTGGAAAATATCAAAAATCGAGTCGTGTTGTGCGCTGCGTCCTGAACATCTTTCTGTAAAATTTCAAGCCCGTAAATCTCAGCGGCAAGATCCGAACCGATGGCGGCCTGGGTCTTATCCTTCCATTTGCTTATATCCGAGGCAGCCTTGGCCGTGTCGGCGACCACATGCTTATTGAGCCGCAGGTCCTCAATGATCTTCTTGCACTGCGGCAAAGCATGGACATGGCTGTGCACATCGGTCAAGTCCTCAATCCTGGCCCCCGGAAGGCCCAGCAGGCAGTGGCGGATCTGCTGAAAATGCTCTCTGACGATATAGAGTTCCCCGTTGGGGATCAGGTGGTGGACGTCCGCCACCCTTCCCGCCAGGGTGTTGTCGACGGGGATCATCGCCAGATCCGCCTTGTTTTCGCGGACAGCCAGAAAGGCCGCCTCGAAAGAGACGCTGGGAAGGGTCTCCAGTTCGGGATAAACCATCCGGCAGGCCAGATCCGAGTAGCTCCCGGACATTCCCTGGAAGGCGATTGTCTTGAATTGTTGATTTTTCATTTTTTCCAAACCATTGCAGTATGTTGATAATGCGGACAGAACCTGAATACTCCTGACCGCAGGGTGATTGCAGAAAACAGGCACGCAAGCATTCAGGACGATGCGGCCTTGGGTTTTTCCAGCCCCAGAGGGACCATGATCCGGCTGTCGAAACGGCTGTAAATCACGTCGTCGGGATCATTGCCGATCATCCGCGAGATCTCCTGTATCTCCCGGGCAATCCCCTGGCTCCTGGTGCGGCACGATCTGCGCGCCTCCTCAATATGTCCCCAGTTCCTGTCAGATTGAAACTGCTGCCAGGCCAGGCGTATTTCAGGGAAGAGCCTTTCCCTGAGACCATCGAGGAAGGTCAGATAAAAGGCCAGGGACGAATCCCGCTGCTCGCAGGCGACAGAGGCAAGGGGGCCGCGCGGATCGGTATCGGCCAGGATATCCTTGACAGCCCGGCTGACGAATTCCAGTGCCGATCCGGGGAAATGGCCGATGATGGCCCGAAGGGAACCCGAATCCAGGTCCGTCTGCAGGATCTCGCCGATCTCATGAGAGATAAAAAGGTTCATCTCCTGATCGACCATCGTGTCCAGCGAGGCCTTAAACGCCTCCCAGTCCACCACTCCGTCATGAAACACCCCATACGACCGCAGGGCGTACTGCAGGGAATTCCGGCAGGAGGACCGGACATCCTGAATCTGGTCCCAGAAAAAAAAACGCAACGATTCCCTGCGGACAATGATCTGGCCATCCTGCACCATGGCAAAGGGACTGGCCATTTCCCGCGCTGATTCCTTCCCTAAAACCCGTATGGAACACCCCTCCTGGCTGCGCGCCTCGATTTCTTCCGCCAAAAAAAAGACCGTCTTCATCGACCGCCCGTACCCTGCGCCGTAGACCAGCCCGCTGCCGGCAAGGGCCGCATTGACCGCTTCGACATCCAGAGGGTCCAGGATCTTCCCCGCAACCGAAAGCGGACGGAAGGATTCCCCGGCCATCTTCGCCCAGGCGTTCTCCTTCACGTCTATCCAGTCGAGGAGATCGGCAGGCGCGGGCTCATCCCAGGGCTGGAGGCCTTTTTCCCACTTATAGAGATTGCGGAGTTTGAGAACCATGGTGCACATGGAATAGATATCATGATCATGAGCATCTGAAATATCGCAATTATGCTGGATACTCTGCAGCAATTCGGTGAAAGACGAGGACATGGTAAATGTGCCGTGACTTGCATATGATTTTCGATAAAACCGCCTTGCATGCCTGAAAGCCGGAAACCGGAGTATGGGCCGGAAGAACAGGAGGCGCCGCTTGCGCCGTCCGTCCTGCTGCCACATAGTATAGGCATTAAACCAAAATTCTCTCAAGGATTAAACAGAAAAGGCGGATAAATCCTGAACAGGCGGCGGCCACCGGAATGAAATGGCAGGGATTCATGGACAAAAATCACCGTCTGCAGTATTCCATTGTGACCAGCTGCCTTCTCTTGCATGTTCAACGAGGTACCCCATGGATATTCGCACGACCCGTACCACCCTGCCGGATTCCGGCGAACAGGAGCACCATTTCGACAGACCCGTTGACAGACGCGGCACGGCCAGTCTGAAATGGGAGAGATACAAGGACCGTGACATCATCCCGCTCTGGGTGGCGGATATGGACTTTGCCTCACCGCCTGCAATCATGCAGGCCCTGCACGAACGGGTCGACCACGGAATCTTCGGCTACACCCTGCCCCCTGCGGCCCTGGAGGAAGCAGTGACAGCAATGCTCAGGCGGGAGCATGGCTGGGAAATAGAAAGGGAATGGCTGAGCTTTGTCCCCGGCCTTGTCTGCGGCATCAATGTAACCTGCCGCGCAGTCGGGGAAGCGGGGAGCGGAATCTTCACCTATACCCCTGTCTATCCGCCTTTTCTGACGGCTCCCGTCCTTTCCGGGCGCTCATTGACCACGGCCCCGCTGCATCTGTCCGGGGACCGGTGGGAGATGGACCTTGAGGCGGCGGAACGGGCCATCACACCGGCAACGCGCCTGCTTTTGCTTTGCAATCCCCATAATCCGACGGGAAGAGTCTGGTCGGAATCCGAGCTTTTCGAGGTGGCGGCGCTGG
>Ga0214222_1000097_pt1 | contig 34787 bp, 38 predicted proteins | sample TroBogypolimnion_29_FD_153060 | JGI IMG/M metagenome (GOLD analysis project Ga0214222, IMG submission 153060) | Freshwater microbial communities from Trout Bog Lake, WI - 20AUG2007 hypolimnion | ecosystem: Environmental > Aquatic > Freshwater > Lake > Hypolimnion/Profundal zone | place: Trout... | reverse complement strand
GCCAAACCATCGATCAATCAGAGGCAGAATCTGGATGCTGGGAATATATGCCTCAAACAGGGCCAATCCAGCTCTACCGGTCATGCGTTCATCAGTTGGTTACATTGCACTGATTTTCTGTTCCTTTTTAACCTGAAACCGTGTATCTTTTGCCATAAAGCTCTCTACCTATTGGGTTGTGTGTTATATTGGGTGGTAATTTCGACGTTACCCATTTCAATATAACACTTTAGCCTATAAGTTGAGAGCTTTTTTTATTCCTGATCAATCAGGTTAGGTTTTAAAAGGTGAAAGAGCAAATTTATCGCAATCTGAAAGAAATGATTATCAAGTCCGCCAACCAGGCGCTGGCCTATGCCCGCGGCGAAATGAGTGACGGTTTTACTGTTCATGTTCCAGAGGAGATTGACGTTAAGTCTATCCGCACCAGTTTGGGGTTGACGCAACCCGAATTTTCTTCGCGGTTTGGCTTTGATGTTCGTGCAGTACAAGATTGGGAACAAAAACGCCGTCAACCTGACAGGGCGGCACGAGTTCTTTTAACCGTCATTGCCCATGAACCTGAAGCAGTCAGCAGAGCTTTAGCGCGTTAGCGCGGATGATGGTATCCATCACTTAGTGGCAAAATCTCAGCCAAGTCGTAGTTGAATTGGGCTGAAGTTCTTGATGTTTTCTGCTCTCCATTGGTACTGTTAGAAACTGAACTGCTGGGGATTGAGCATTTTTCAGCGTTCACGATCGAGTCGTTCCTTGAGAAACATCTTTAGGAGAGATTGGTATGGGACGTCACGCTCGTTTGCCAATTGCTTCAGTCGGTTGAGCATAGGCTCCGGGAGGCGGAGTGATATGGTTTTGAGCGTTGGCTTAAGATTTGGAAAAATTGTTATTTCGCCTTTTTCCCAGTCCACATAGTTTGTAGAGTCTTGTGTCGACCAGAACTCCTGTTCTTCGACTTCATTCAGGAATTCAGGCATTACTCTTGTCTCTTTTTTCATAAACAGTTTGCTCCTTTTTACTCATATCTCTTGCTGAAATGATTCTGATGGTATGCCTGCGAATGGTAAAAACAACAAAGAGGCGACGATCATCGTTGGTTTTTCCGAGGGCAAAGTGTCGTTTTTCAGTAATTGAGTGTTTTTAATCTTCGGCTACAATAAGTGGCTGATTAAAAAAGACCTCCTCATATTGGGAGCGTGATACACGATGTTTTTCCCAATTTTTGAGGATATTTCCTTTATCCCATTCAAATCCATAGACCTCATCAGTAATGATCATAACTATTTCGTATATTTATGCAATATACATTTTGTGATTGAAAAGTTGTTACCAATAAGTGTGTTATGGAAATCAAACCAATAAAAGAGATCCATTTTCCCTTTGATCTGCCTGATCCGATAGAAGCAATCATGCCATGATGACCAGCAATGGCATAAGCGCAGCCGTTGCAGCAATGCTTATTTCTGGTTTTCGGCAACGTATCAAAAAGGAGCTGGACAATGAAGAGAGGTCTAAAGGTAAAGGATGGCGAAAGAGTGTTTTGCATTTCGTTCTCCTGTTTGTGTGCATGGGTTTTATCTATGATGCTGATGCGGCTGACTGGCGTACTCTTGTGCAGCCCGTCGGAACTGAAAATATTCCCTTTCTTATAGACCCTGCACTATTGAACGCTGCATATAGTGCAGGGAAAGGGCCTTGGGATAGTGGTACAACGGTTACCAGTATCAAGACCACAGTACCCCTCTTTTTTGTCCGATTTTATAATCCGACGGCAGCGCTCAATCCTTCCCGCCAGGAGGGAAGCTGGGTGATGAGGGCAAGCGTAGTTCGTGGCCTGAATGCCCAGCAGATTCGTGATCTCTTTGCTTTGCCAAACACTCCTACCATGATGACCCTTGGATTATCTACCACGGGAGTATCACTCTATACCGGAGTTGCTGCTCCGATTGCAGGGTGGGGAAATGGCGGTGGACAGCAATCTCAATCCTATAGCGGCCCTTACACAACCTTTTTCAATGCCCAATCTGTTATGGATGGTGTGCTTTGTTACCAGACCATGGCAAGCTCACCAAACCTTGCCACTATCGGCTCATACCTGGTTGCCCATACGCCAGACCCTTATTCCGATATGGAGACTCTCTACAACTCTCTTGATGTGCTCTATAACCCGGCGAGTTACGATCTCTTTAACCGTGCGCTCAAAAGTATCAGCCCTACCTGTCTTGACAACATTGCAACAGCTGGCATTCGTGCTGTGCTTCTGCAAAACCACGCCATTGATGACCGGATTGATCTGCTCTCTCTTCATGAATCTGAGTCAGGTATCTGGTCTAAAGCGGTCAGAAGCTACCAGCACTATTCAGCAGCAGGTTTTGATGGCGATATGAATGGTGTGATTATTGGTGCGGATAAAAAAACTTCTGCCAATATCTTGTCGGGTATATCCCTGGCCTGGATGCAGGGAGGTGTGAGCTGGTATGACGGCGGAGGCAAAGCTGCTGTGGATTATTATAGGGTTGCGGCCTATTCAGCCCTGCTTATGCATGACGCTTTTTTGCAGGCAACTCTCAGTGCCGGTTTGGCGGATGGCCATAGTTCCAGAAATATTTATATTGGCACCTTCTATCAGCCATCCCAGTATGGACCCGCAACATCGCCTCTTGTTGCGCTTTCAAGAACAGCTCAGGGCGATTACCGCGGATGGAATGGTGATTTTACCCTGCGAAGTGGCACCTTGCTCCGGGCAGGGCCATTGACAATTCTTCCCAGTGCCGTCGTTGGCTATCTCTACCAGTCAAGAGGCGGTTTCAATGAAAGTGGAGCGGGTGCTCTTGATTTCACTCTCTCTGAGGCTCAAAGCCAGACATTCCACTCTGATGCAGGGATTCGACTCGACCGTGAGTTCTTATTGAGCGAGCATCAAAAAATTACACCCTATATCTCTATTAGCTGGGCTTATGAAAAGCGACTCGATGACCGGGCCGTTACGGCATCCATGAACGGCTGGAATGATTCATTTACAACCTATTCCCCTCTGACTGCCGGACATACAGGAACAGGAAGTGCCGGCTTGATGATGAGCCTGAACAAAAGTTTGCTTCTTATTGCCGACTATATCACTCAGGCTGGAAGCGGGTACAGGGATTGTGGATTTGAAGCAGGATTGAGCTGGATATTTTAGTAGCTGGTACCTGGTTCAATAGCGTTAGAAGATAGCCATACTACCAATATCATATTATTAACTACTGAGCAAATCAAGGCCATAACATGAATACCTTTTGAGATTACTACTTTATTTCGTTCCAAATTGAATGATCAACCCTCCGATAATGATAATCACCAAACCACTCCATGTTGATATTGAAACTGCCTCTTTGAATACCATTTGCCCAAACAGGACACTTATCAGAGCAAAACAAGCCACATAGGCACCTAACAACCTGGAAAAATCCCACTTAACCATATTGACTACCAGGCCATAACAACCGAGTATAATAAATCCGACAGCAATCACTCCGATACCCCAGCCTCGTAACCCTTTTCGAATTAGGGCATCACCACCAACTTCCAGGAGGGCGGCAATGATGAAAATCAACCAGATTACATAATTATTCACGGAGCACTCAATGTTACTGTTTCTTACCCCTCTATGTTTTTGCATTCCCCAGATATGCAACAGGAATAAGATTTCCTGTGTTGAGCACCAGATAGGGATCTAGGGATTTTTTTACCCGTATCATCTCCTCAATGCCGTGTTCATGATACATTTCGACAAGGTATTCTGCCTTAAGTTTTCCAATACCGTGCTCGGCAGAAAGAGTTCCTCCCAATGCAAGAGTCTTGCTGATAAATTCCCGGTAGAGCAATTTTGCCTCTACAAACTCATCCCGGTTGCGGGGGAGAATGTTCAGGTGTACATGGGCATTGCCGATATGGCCAAAAATGATATAGAAAAAGCCGTGTTGCCTGCAGGATGTGCAATAAAAATCGAACAGCTCTCGGAATGCGCCCTCAGGTACGGCCATGTCAGTGCTGATTTTGCTCTCATTCTGTCGGCTGAGCCAATCGTTGACAAGGAGTGGCAAGGAGTGACGGAATTCGCGTAACCGTGCCTGTTCATTGCGATCAAGTGCCATCCATGATTCGTCGGTCATGGCATTGCACAACTCCATTTGTTCAAAAAGGGCGTCAAGATCAGCCTCTTCAGTTTCCGGGGTTGTTTCCTGCTCAAAGTAAATCGCTCCAGCTCTCCCTGAGGGTATTTCAGGATATTTTGAGACAAGAAAGCCGAGGGAATTTTCATCAAAAAACTCTATTGCCCTTGGTGTGATCGAGTTTTGAGAATCTTTCAGCAAGCCGGTAAATTTGAAGAGATCATCAAGATTTGCGAAATAGACCAGGCAGGAGATGATTGCTTCTGGAAGTGGCAAAAGCATGAGATCGGCTTCAGCGATAATGCCGAGTGTTCCTTCAGAACCGATAAAGAGGTCTATCAAGTCCATTCCATCCTCTGAAAAGTATCCTGCATTATGCTTTGAGGTATCAGGCATAGTGTATTGCGGTCGCTGAAATGAAATATCGCCAGCATAAGGTAGTGTGAGGTGGAACATTCCCTCATTGTCGGCCACATAGCTTCCGCGCGAAAGATCAAGCAGATCACCTCCGGGCAGGACAACAAGAATTCTTTGGATATGTTTTCTTGTAGCACCGTATTTGAAGGATCTTGCTCCGGAGGAGTTGTTTGCTATGGTGCTTCCGATAAAACAGAGCTTTTCAGTTGGATCCGGCGGATAAAACCAGTTGTTCTGTTCAACTTTTTGCTGGATATTATCGAGGAGTACACCGGCCTGCACAGTAATATAAGCCTGGTCACTGGAGAGTTCTACCAGCTCTCCGATCCGGTCAAGTTTCTGCATGGAAATAACATAGTCGCCAAGTGGAATTCTGCCACCGGTTGTCCCTGTACCATTTCCGGCAATGGTGAAGCGGCGGTGCTCTTTAACAGCATCTCTGAGCAGTTCAGAGAGTTCGGAAATTGTTTCGGGAAAAAATACGCCTGGTGTATGGCCGCATTTCAGGTTGCTGGTATCTTCGAGAAACCCTTTGATTGATGCCTGGTCTTGCTTAAAAATCATTGTGTTGCTGCTTTTCCGTTGTTGTTCTCAGGTGTCGTTCCTGAGGCTGGCTCAGTTGCATTGACTGGTTTTTCCTGTTCAATCACCGGAAGATCGTTCTCTATGCTTTCGGGTGGCGGCAACGCTGCTTCGGAGGTTTTTATCCCTTTTTGAGGAGAGGAAGCTGGCATCTCTCTGCCCTTGAGATAGAACTTTATCAGTTCACGGGCAATCGGGGCGGAAATAGAGCCACCGAAACCGGCATTTTCAACCAGCACTGCCATGGCGATTTTCGGATTCTCTACAGGTGCAAAAGCGATAAACCAGGCATGATCCTTTCCGTGGGGATTTTGAGCTGTTCCGGTTTTACCGGCAACGGTTATACCGGGAACCTTTGCCAGTGTTCCTGTACCGCGCAGTACAACTCCAATCATGCCATCCTTGATAAGGCTGAATGTTGGTGCTGAAACAGGCAGCTGTCGCTTTGCATAGGTAAAGGGAATATATTTTCCGGTATCCGAATCACGGTATCCGTTGACGATATGAGGCTGAAAAAGAGTGCCGTTGTTTGCAATGGCCGCAGCGTAGGCCGCAAGCTGCACCGGTGTTGTGCCGAGCTCTCCCTGACCAATGGCAAGGCTGACCAGATATCCCTTTGTCCACTTGTCCTTGCCGTATCGTTTATCGTAATAGCTGGTTGATGGCAAAAGACCTGCCCGCTCTCCCGGAAGGTCAATACCGGTTTTTTCTCCAAAGCCGAACATGCTGCCGTATTTTGTCCAGTGTTCAAAACCGACATTGAAAATCAGATTATAAAAATAGACGTTCGATGAAACGGTTATGGCGTTTCTCATATCAACCCAACCGTGGCCCTTGCCTTCGTTGCTGAGAAATCGTCTGTGTCCGAACATGAAGACACCGTTATCAAGTATTTTTTTCAAGGGGTCTATTTTTTTTTCCTCAAGTGCGGCCATGGCAAGAATCATCTTGTAAACTGATCCTGGTGGATAGACTGCCTGAATGGTTCTGTTAAAAAGCGGTTTCTGTGGAGAGGTAATAATATCGTTCCATCCTTTGCGATCGGTAGAACCGTTGAAAATATCAAGATTGTAGTCAGGTGCACTTGCAAGGGCAAGGATTCCGCCGGTGGAAGGATCCATGGCAACAACGGCACCGGATTTTCCGGTTTTTTTAAGGAGTTGTTCGGCAAGCTGCTGCAACCCTCCGTCAAGAGCAAGATAGAGATCGTCGCCTCTTACGGATGGAATATCATTGACTCCGTCGTTGTATTTTCCGGCGAATTTACCGAGAGGAGTAATCATTTCAAATCGTGCTCCTTTATCTCCCTTCAGCCACTCTTCATAATACTTTTCCAGTCCGCTGAATCCGATCTTGTCATCCGGAGCATAACTTTCATCGTCCAGCTCCTCAAGTTTTTCTTTTGAGATTGGTCGCGTATAACCGAAAAGGTGGGCTCCGTTAGGAGAGTCCTTATATTTTCGCTTGTTGTCGGTATCGATAAGCACGCCGGGAAGTTGCCAGAGATTTTCGCTCAGGCGTGCTATCAAAATGGCGTTCAGGTTGCGGCAGACAGTTATTGCTCCAAATCGATTGAACTCATATCCTCTAGTTATTTTTTCGGCAAGTTCGCTTTTTTCTGTTTGTAAAAGCCAGGCCAGGTAACCAGTGTTGGCATCCCTGAATTCAGAAGGGATAACCTTGACCGTATAGAGTGGCTGATTATCAACCAGAATGATGCCGTTTTTGTCAATCATGCGACCTCTTGGAGGCTGAGACCAGATCCTGCGGATACTGTTTGTGCTTGAAATTGATCCGAGCTGCTGAAAATTAAGTACCTGCAGATAAAAAAGCCTGCCGAACAGAACAGTAAAAACAGCTATTACAAAAAACGAAACGAGCCTGATGCTTCGCTGAAGTTTATCCATCGCTCAGTCAGCAAGTGATTTTCTCAAAAAAAGCCGGGAAAGTATAACGGCAAGTAAGAGGGTTAAGAAAGATTCAAGGAGCCCAAGAACAACTATCCGGTAGGTTAACGAAAGGCCGAGAGGATTGTATCCTGCGGCCAAAACGGCATTGGCGATGAACCCAGCTGTTACACTGGCTCCATAGAGGCGTGTGGTTTTCTGTTTTGCTGTTGCATGACTGTTTTCAGGGATGTTGAAATAACCGGCGATAAAACCTTCAACTGTTCTTGCAAGCATATTCAGGCCTAAATTTCCTGAAAGAATACCTGTAATTATGCCAGCGGCAAATCCGAAACTTGTGCCGGTTTTCTGGCCGATGGTTACTGAAATAAAGGCAATAAAGATTGTGACAAGATCGGGGGATATCTTAAACAGCGAGAGGTGGGAGAGGCCGAACTCTTGTGTTAATGCAACCACAAAGAGTAGAGCGATATAAAGCGAAATTTTTTTGGTCACAAGTCAGTGTCTGAAATTAAGGAAACGTTTCACTGCTGCTATTATTGCCGATCAGCTCTATTTTTTCCGGTTCAATTTTAAGGGGTGCAATCAGTACCTCTGTCAAGGAGGAAAAATCAACAGCAAGCCTCACCTCTACTGTATAGAAAAGTTTATCTGGTTTTATGCTTACAACTCTTCCAACAGGAATGCCGCGGATAGCAAATGTACTGAATTCCGAAGTGATCATCTGTTCGTTAAGCTTGAGGCTGCTGCTTATGGGAATATTGTCCACCTGAGCAATAAACTCTTTGCCGCCATTCCAGCTGAGCACTCCCATGCTGTTACTTTTGTCGGATATCACGCTGACTTTGAAATCTGTATTGATAACAGGGGTTACCTTCGCAAAATGTTCGGAAACAGTACTTACCCTACCCACCAGTCCTTCAGGTGTCAGCACCGTCATATCTTTTTTTATACCATCTCTTCTTCCCTTGTTGATCAGCAGTATGTTTTCCCGATCACTGAACTTGCGACTCACAACCCTTGCCATAGAAAAGCCGGACGTGTTCAGAGCACTGTTCGCCAGAAGTTTTTTGCGGTTTTGTTCATCAACAACAGCTGTTTCCAGACTCAGAACTCTGGCAAGAAGATCGGTATTAATCCGTATAAGGCGGTCGTTTTCTTCTTTCAAATTAAGTACATAACGGTAGCTCAGCAGTTTTTCGTTTACGCCGGCGCTGAACTCAGTGCCGATGGTACGCAACTGTGTAACTATGTTATCATTCTGAAGCTTCATGAAGAGAGATGCGATGCCGCAGTAGAGTGCTAACAACAGATAGCTATTGTACCTGATAAAAAAAGTGAAAAACTTCTGCACGTTTCAGGTTCCGGATTTTTTTTGCATTTCCTCTCAGGGCTGAATTTCCCTGTTGCCATTGCCTGTTCAATTACTCCCGATTTGCCCGACACATATTTTTTGTTACCTTTTCCTCAACGAACATAAGGCAAACACGGTCAATAGGTCAAGAGAAAATACATGACACAGAAGATAAATATAACAGATAAATTTGTTGTTGTAGGGGATAGAGTATTGATCAAGCCAAAATCTCTTGATGAAAGAACTAAATCCGGTATTTACCTGCCTCCAGGTGTTCAGGAAAAAGAGAAAATCCAGACTGGCTATGTTATAAAAACTGGACCTGGCTATCCTGTAGGTCCTCCGCCCGAATCTGACGAACCGTGGAAAGAGCGGGTTGCCACTGCCCAGTATATACCATTGCAGGCGAAGGTCGGTGATATGGCTATTTTTATCCAGAACAGCTCCTATGAGATTGAGTATCTGGAGGAGCGATATATTATTGTTCCGAATTCTGCCATTCTGCTATTGATCAGGGAAGATGATGATCTTGACTACTATCTGAAGTAATGTGGTTCAGCTATTGCTCATAATATGGCCCCCATGTTTGCAAACGATTATAATCAAACTATGCCCAGAGATATCGCTTCAACCAGTGCTGGTTTTGGCACCTATTCGCAGGAAGAGCTTTTTCGGCGAATAGGTGCGCTGAAAAAAGAGATGAACGCCCTTATTCTTGCCCACTACTATACGGTTCCGGAAATACAGCAGGTTGCCGATATTGTCGGTGACAGTCTGGCACTCGCCCGGGCAGCTGAAAAAAATGATGCGGATGTGATTGTTTTTGCAGGGGTCTATTTTATGGCTGAAACTGCGAAAATCCTTAATCCCCAAAAACAGGTGCTGATGCCTGATGCCTATGCAGGGTGCCCTCTTGCCGACAGTTGTCCCGCTGATGAGTTCAGGAAATTCAAAGAGAGCTATCCAGATGCCATTGTTGTTACCTATATAAACTCGACGGCCGATATCAAAGCCTTGTCGGATATCACCTGTACATCATCAAATGTCGAACAGATCATTCGTCAGATTCCCCCAGGGAAGCAGATTATTTTTGCTCCCGACAGAAACCTTGGAGGCTACATATCCAGAAAACTTCAGCGAGAGATGATTCTCTGGCAGGGCTGTTGCTATGTACACGATGCATTTTCAGAGATCTATATTCTCAAGGCGTGCCTTGACTATCCGGATGCAGAGCTTATTGCTCATCCTGAATGCCAGGAGGAGGTGCTTCGTCATGCAGCCTTTATTGGTTCAACAAAGGCACTGCTCGACTATACCGTTGCAAGCACAGCAGAGAAGTTTATAGTGGCAACAGAGCCGGGTATTCTCTATGAAATGCAGAAGCGTTCGCCACAAAAAACCTTTATTCCTGCACCAAGGGATCCTGAAAATCCATTCAGTGTCTGTACGCAGATGAAGCAGAATACCCTTGAAAAGCTTTATCAATGCATGTTGAACCGCAAGCCGGAAATTGTCATTGACGAAACACTTCGTCTTGCCTCATTGGGCTCCATTAAAAGAATGCTTGAAATGACACCCGGATGAGTGGTGCCGAACTGCCAATACATGGCGCTTATTCTGTCACTAAAACGTAAGAGGAACTCATGCGCAACCTGTCAAAAGGAATAGCTTCTCTCTCCATGATATTTTCGCTTGTGCTGACCTCAGCAGAGGCATACGCCTGGCATGACAAAACCCATTTGGCAATTGCGGAGGCCGCAGGTTTTGAACTCTGGTACAGTGCTGCCGCGCCCGATGTTGCCAAGTCTAAAAGTGAATTCAGGCCGATAGAGGAAAAAAACCACTACTTCAACAATAAGGCACAAAAAGAGGTTGATGCTGCAATGGTGCTTGCACAGGCATCTCGCTACAACAAGCTCGGTGATGAAGAGGGACATCTCTATGGAGCCATTATCGGTGCAGTGAGAGCCTACAAGGAAGAGAGTGTTACCGGTAAATATGCTGAATATCCACTGGTATTCTGTGCGCATTATGTTGGCGATCTCTCCATGCCTCTGCATAACACGGAGTATGACGATTTCAACAAACAGCGTCACAGCATCAATGACGGGATAATTGACGGGAGTGTAAGAAACAACATTGGCTATATACAGCGGAACATGAAGGAGATCACCATTGTGAACGAAACTGATCTCGCCGCTGAAATTGCAAAAGTTGCCAACGCTGCCCGCAAGCTCGGCATGAAAATAAGAAAAGAGAACAGAAATATGACTCAGGACGAGGCCTATAACCAGGTTACCCAGAGTGCCTCCCTCTTCAAAGCCATACTGAAATATGTTGGCAAAAAACCCTACTGATGGCTGAATCTGAACACCTGAGGATACTTAAAGAGGGGGTTGCATCATGGAACCGATGGCGTCAGGAGCATGCGGATGTTCAGCCTGATCTGCACGACATCTCACTTGCCGCTTTGGATTTGCGTAGTGCAAACCTTGCCGGAGCCAATCTCAACGGCGCAAACCTGTCGAAGGCAAATCTTGCAGGGGCAAATTTCGCAGAAGCAGATTTACGCGGTGCTGACCTTCGCGGTGCAGATCTCAGCAAAGCAAACCTCACGGGAGTAAATTTCAGTCAAAGCACTATCGACAATTTCACTCTCTATCGTGATGTTCAAGGCTGCGATATTGGTGTTAACGGGCTCTACTCCCCCCTCACCGATTCTGCCGCTCTTCTGAGAATTGATCCACCCGGGAATTCCATGCAGGGAGCCAATGCAGATGCCGTCATCGAAAGTCTCCGTCATGCCCGCAAACTCCACACCTTCTCTCTTCTGCTTGCAGGGATTGCCATGCTCTTTATTGTCATCAAACCAAAAACCATTACGCTGCCCTACCTTGCCGGGTCGTTCAAATTTGATGATCTCAGCTACTCTTTTCTTGCCACTTTTCTCTCCACCGTGCTTTTAAGCCAGGTCTCCTCCTTTATTGATTCAGCGCTTCAGGGAGCACACTACCTCAATGATCGCAGGTCGGCCATGCTGGTAGGCCACTTTCCCTGGCTGCTCTCCAAATATGAGAGTGAACCGGCAAACCGGCGGCAATCGAAGGTTATGCGTTTCTTCCTTGTTTTTCATCCGGTTGTCTATCTCTATTTTTTCATGAAATGGGATGTGCTTTTCAGCGGCAACTGGGAAGGTCTGATGCAGCATTACCAGGAGATGCCGGTTATTTTCGGCGAGTATCTGCTTCCTCTCTTCTATATTATCCTCATCAAGCTCTGCATTCATATTTTCAAGCTTTCTGAAGGATTTCAGAAACCAATACTGTTTGATACGGAAACCGAACGTGGCCGCCACAGTGAGATGGAGCGACTTGCCGAAGCCGTTGAAAAACAGGCATCCCGAACAGCAGAACTTCTCGAACTCCTGCACAAAAGGGAAGGGTGAAAAAAATATATGTTTGTCAACCTTCCCCTCAAGATTATCGGTCTTGGCCGTTATCTGCCCTCTCGCATTGTTCCCAGCTCCGAACTTGAGGGGATCTACGCTCTGCCAACCGGATGGGTGGAGCGGCGTAACGCAACGGTGTGGCAGCCTCATTACCTGCCACCTTATACCTGGCAGTCCTGTATGGCACTCTTCAGCGTGGGCAAAAAGCACTGCTTGTCGGCATTGGAGCAGGTATGTCGATTGGCGGGCTGGTCATGACCTATTGACATTCTGCTGTATTCTACGTATAAAACGCATTGTAGGGTATGTAAAAAAACTATATTTTACAGCTGTTTTAATAACATAAACGGAGAGTGAGATATGGATGAAATGTTAGCGATCATCAAACTTTTTGCGGGCCCTTTTGTCCCGGTCGGTTACATGGAGTGCAATGGTCAGACGCTTTCAATCATGAGTAATCAGGCCTTGTTCAGTTTATTAGGCGTAAATTTCGGTGGAGATGGTGTTCATAATTTTCAGCTTCCGGATTTGCGTCCAATGGATGGGCAGGGTAACAGGCGCCCATGGAATGCCAACGAGGCTCGATCAATTATCTGCGTACAAGGCATCTATCCATCGCACGATTAATTGCATATTGATTTTTTTTATAGGAACATGAACAGATACTCAACCGGAAATTGAAGACCAATCACACTATAATTCACGGCGACAGCAGACAGATGAACCTTTTTACCTGACAGCTCGGTGCATCTGGTCATTACCTCACCGCCCTACTGGCAGCTCAAGGACTACGGAACGGAGGAGCAGATCGGCTTTCACGAGAGTTACGAAAGCTATATCAACAACCTGTACCTGGTTTGGAGCGAATGCGAGAGGGTGCTGCATCCTGGCTGCCGACTCTGCATTAATATCGGTGACCAGTTTGCCCGTTCGGTTTACTATGGCAGGTACAAGGTTATTCCGATCCGGATGGAGATCATCAAGTTTTGTGAGATTATAGAGTTCGACTATATGGGCGCGGTGATCTGGCAGAAGGTCACCACAACCAATACCACCGGTGGCGCTTCGATCATGGGAAGCTTTCCCTATCCCCGGAACGGCATTCTCAAGCTTGATTACGAGTTCATTCTCATTTTTAAAAAACAAGGTGATGCTCCAAAACCCACAAAAGAGCAAAAAGAGTGTTCAGCCATGCCCACAGAAGAGTGGAATACCTACTTCTCGGGTCACTGGAACTTTGCTGGGGCAAAATAAGAGGGGCACCTTGCCATGTTTCCCGAAGAGCTTCCCCATCGACTTATCAAAATGTTCGCTTTCCGGAACGATACGGTGCTCGATCCCTTCATGGGAAGTGGGACAACCTCACTTGCGGCAAAGAATCTCGGACGCAACTCGGCCTGCTTTTTTCCCTCGTATCAAGCTCACAAAACTGACAGGAATTGTGTATTTTTCTTCTGCTTGAAAATTATTCACAGAGTGAGGATGAGTTTTATTTTGATGCAGCAAGAAGCCGATGCGTTACTTGCGATGGAAAAGCATTATACAGGGGCTGAAAGGTTCACCTTTCCAAGCCTTGGTGGAGCATTGCGAATTTCTTTGCATTCGGAGGCCATGCGTGAAGAATTTAACCTTGATATTACCCGTGGTCGTATTGAGTTGAAAAAAAATACATTTCAACTTCGGGCACAAAGGGCCATTGTTCTTGCGCGCATTGACATTGGAGGAGCACCACACTGAAATACAGATGGAGAGGAGATGCTTAAAACCACTCTGGCTGGTTTTGGTGTGCAGCTTGATAATGATCAGTTGATTGTTCATACAACGTCCGAAAATTTTTCGTTTAAAAAGCACACTATTATTCAGGCTATGCTGGCGGTAAACGACCTTTTTTATCTTGCATCGCCATTCGTTGCAAGCCTTTTTGTCGAAGATGTAACCAATTGGTTTGAGCGGTCGGATATTCGATATACTCCTAAGATCAAATTTACAGGCAAAAGCGGTTATGACCACATGTTCGATTTTGTGATACCCAAATCAAGAAAACAGCCTGAACGGCTTGTTCAGGCAATAGCAAACCCGAGGAAGGAATCCGCAGAAGCACTTGTTTTTAAATGGGTTGACACAAAAGAGACCAGATCATCCGACTCCCGGCTTTACGTATTTCTCAATGATACAGGATCCATCGTAGCATCATCGGTAGTTGATGCTTTGAGAAATTACAATCTGAAACCTCTTTTTTGGTCAGAGAGAGAAAGCTATCGGGATGATTTGGCAGCATAGTGATAACGATGAAAAGAGGCTCAGGTAGGGCGCGCTGCATCATGGATAGGAAAACCTTGTATCCATTTCGCAAAATGGGAGGATGTACACGGAGCAGAAGGTGTTTGATGTTGTGTAGAGCAAATCCTCAGATTATAGAAAAAGTGGGGAAAAAAGAGTTTGTTGTTTTGCCCTATGAAGAATATCAGGCAATAGAAGAGCGGATGGAAGATTATATGGATCTGATTGATCTACGGGAAGCAAAAGCAGAAGGACAGGGTCAACCATCTGTACCCCTTGATGATGTGATCAAGGAGCTAAAGAACGGCTGATATGCTTGTCTTTGGAGAGTGGCAAACTCGCCGCAGAGATAGCAGGCGACCTCCACTTAGGTTGATGGTTCAGTGAAGCGGAAAAAGCTTGGGCGGAACCGGAGTTTGACGTCCGGGCCGGGGTTGCCGGTAGTGAAAAAAAAGGTATGGACTTACAATTTCTCCCATGATGGAGGACAATAAATCTGCTCATTTTGAAGCAAAAATATTCTTTTTTCTTCATTGCCGGATATTCTCATGAGGTTATATTGTTGCATATAGCAACGGGTAACCGATAATAAACTATAAAATTTTTTGAAAGGGTAACTCTATAATAAAAAAAGGGTTGCCTTTCGCATTCCATATTTGACCCCGGAGAGTTCTCATGAAAATTTCCCGTCTGTTCACCAGTCCCGGTGAAAATGTTTACGATCGTTTTGAATACACAACCCGCACCTCTGTTCTGCGCAATCCTGACGGCTCGAAGGTCTTTGAAATGACCGATATTGAAGTGCCGAAGCAGTGGTCGCAGGTTGCTGCCGATATTCTTGCCCAGAAGTATTTCCGGAAAACAGGGATACCGCAGCGTGATGAAAACGGCAATGTTGTCATCGACAGTGAGGGTAATCCGGTTACCGGTAGTGAACACTCCATTAAAGAAGTTGTTCATCGTATGGCTGGCTGCTGGAGGGAGTGGGGTGAAAAAAACCGTTATTTCGATTCGCCAGATGATGCCGAGGCTTTTTACGATGAGGTAGCCTTCATGATTCTCAGGCAGATGGGTGCTCCCAATTCGCCACAGTGGTTCAATACGGGATTGAATTTTGCCTACGGCACCACCGGCCCGGCCCAGGGACATTTTTATGTTGAGCAGGAGAGCGGGGAAGTAAGAGAGTCGGAGGATGCCTATTCACGACCCCAGGCTCATGCCTGTTTTATCCAGTCTGTCAGCGATGATCTTGTCAACGAAGGCGGTATTTTTGATCTCGCTATCCGCGAGGCCAGGGTGTTTAAATTTGGCAGTGGTTCAGGGACTAATTACTCCAACCTTCGTTCTGGCGGGGAAAAGCTGAGTGGTGGAGGAAGTTCTTCGGGTCTGATGAGCTTTCTGAAAATTTTTGATTCAGCAGCGGGGGCAATAAAATCCGGTGGCACAACACGGCGTGCTGCAAAAATGGTGATTGTCGATATTGATCATCCGGATGTGGAAAAATTTATAGAGTGGAAAGCGAAGGAAGAGGACAAGGTGGCTTCGCTTGTGGCTGGTTCAAGAATCTGTTCCCGTTTTCTCCAGGCAATTGTTGAAGAGGCTCTTGCCAATGGTGTTGACCGCAAGGCAAACCCCCGGCTTAATCGCCTGATTCAGAATGCGCTCAGCCGGGCTGTACCTATGAGCTATATCGTCCGTGTGCTTGCCCTTGTTGAGCAGGGTTATACAACGCTTGATTTTGATGAGTACAACTCCAATTACGAGTCGGAGGCTTATCACACCGTTGGAGGCCAGAACTCCAATAATACTGTCCGGGTGACCAACGAGTTCATGAAGGCAGTTGAAAACAACGATCTCTGGTCGTTCAATGAGCGTACAACCGGCAAGAGTGTTCGGAGTGTCAAAGCGCGTGACCTGTGGGAGAAAATTCTGCTCAGTGCATGGAAATGTGCCGATCCTGGCCTGCAGTTCGATACCACCATCAACGAATGGCATACCTGCCCGGAGAGTGGGCGTATCAATGCAAGCAATCCCTGTTCAGAGTACATGTTTCTTGACGATACAGCATGTAATCTGGCCAGCCTTAATCTGATCCATTTTATTGACGAGGCAACTGGCCGGATAAAAGTAAGGGAGCTGCAGCATGCATCCAATCTCTGGACCATCGTGCTTGAAATTTCAGTGCTGATGGCCCATTTCCCCTCAAAAGAGATTGCCCGCCTGAGTTATGAGTTCAGAACGCTCGGTCTCGGCTTTGCAAATCTTGGTACGGTGCTGATGGTACTCGGCATTCCATACGATTCACCGAGGGCGCTTGCCCTTGCCGGCGCAATCTCTGCATTGATGACCGGTCAGGCCTATTTGACCTCCGCTGAGATGGCTCACGATCTTGGCACCTTTGCCGGTTACAGTGCCAACTCCAAAGATATGCTGCGTGTGATCCGCAACCACCGCAGAGCTGCCCGGAACATGTCTGAAGAGGAGTATGAAGGACTCTCGGTTAAACCGCGCGGTATTGATGCCGAATATTGCTCCAGGGAGCTTTTTGATGCAGCAGGAAAGGTTTGGGACGAAGCGCTTCAGAAAGGCAAGAAATATGGCTTTCGTAATGCCCAGGTCAGTGTAATTGCTCCTACCGGCACTATCGGCCTAGTTATGGATTGCGACACCACCGGTATCGAGCCTGAGTTTGCCATTGTTAAATTTAAAAAACTTGCCGGTGGAGGCTATTTCAAGATAGTCAACCAGTCGGTGCATAAAGCCCTTGAACGCCTCGGATACACCGATACACAGATTGACGATATCGAACACTACTGCAAAGGGCACGGAACACTTGCAGGATCACCCTCCATCAACCGCCAATGGCTTAAGAGCCGTGGCTTTACCGACGACAAGATCGAAGTGGTTGAGTCACAGCTTGAAACTGTTTTTGATATTCGATTTGCCTTCAACAAATGGATTCTCGGCGAAGATTTCTGTGCAGCACTTGGTTTCACAGACGAGCAGCTCAATGACCCCGATTTTGATATGCTTCAGGCTCTTGGGGCTACTGAGCAGGATGCCGAGCTGGCCAATGACTACGTCTGTGGTACCATGACTATCGAGGGAGCGCCCCATCTGAAGCTTGAACATCTGCTGGTTTTTGACTGTGCCAGCAGGTGTGGCAAAAAAGGAGTTCGCTATATCAAGCACATGGCGCATGTCCGCATGATGTCAGCGGTACAGCCCTTTATTTCAGGTGCGATATCCAAAACGGTCAATATGCCGGGAACCGCCACGACCGTTGAAATCGGCGAGGTCTATCAGTCGGCCTGGCAGCACATGGTCAAGGCCGTTACAGTCTACCGCGATGGCTCAAAGCTCTCCCAGCCACTCAACATTTCGAGCTATCAGGATCTTGACGAGGTCATCATGCTTGGAACAGAGGAGAACCTTGATGAAACGAAGGGCCCCCGGGAAATTCAGGAGCGCATTGTCGAGCGGGTTTACCACCGTTCAGAACGTCGTCATCTGCCGAAGCGGAGGAAAGGCTATATCCGTGAAGCCCACGTAGGTGGCCACAAGGTCTTTCTCAGAACAGGGGAGTACGATGATGGCTCTCTCGGCGAAGTCTTTATCGATATGTACAAGGAGGGCGCCTCATTCAAAGGGCTCTTGAACTGCTTTGCCGTGCTTGCCTCCAAGGCTTTGCAATACGGCATGCCACTCGAAGAGCTGGTCGACAGCTTCACCTTTACCCGCTTTGAGCCTGCCGGTACGGTTCAGGGACACAACGCCATAAAAAATTCCACATCTATTCTTGATTACGTATTCCGTTCTATCGGCTACGACTATCTTGGCCGCAAGGATTTTGTCCATGTCAAAGCGGTTGACGAGTTGATGGATGGGGATATCGATGGAAAGCAGAAAAGCAACGGTGCAGCAGAACATATCCCGGTTGCAGAGCCAGCACTGGTCGTTCACGCTGAATCCACGCACTCTTCACCTCGCCAGAGCCAGGCCTATCAGGCTAAAGTCCAGGGCTATACCGGCGAACAGTGTGAAAACTGCGGCTCCATGCGTGTCAAGCAGAATGGCACCTGCAAAGTGTGCGAAGATTGCGGCATGACAACCGGCTGCTCTTAAAACCAGTATGAGAAAAAAACAATCCGAATCTGTTCCAAGCGCTCTTGAACCAGCTTACACTGCAATTGTAAATCTGACTGAGAGCCTTTGCAAACAGTACTTGAACAGCGACTATGCAACGCTTGCCCGTTATTTGGCGGCAGCACTTGCGCGCAAGCGACCTTCCCCCATCATTAAGGGAAAACCAGCAACCTGGGCATGTGGCATTCTCTATGCCCTCGGTACCGTCAATTTTCTTTTCGACAAAACGCAGACACCACATATGCGGTCGGATGAGTTATGCACAGCGTTTGGTGTCAGTCAAAGCGGCGGAGCAAATAAGGCAAAATTAATTCGTGATCTGCTGAAAATATATCCACTTGACCCAAACTGGTGCTTACCGGGCAATGTTGAAAACAATCCAATGGTTTGGACATTGCAAGTCAACGGGATGCTGGTAGATGTTCGCCAATTACCACGGATGTTCAGGTCATTTCCCATAAAAAAGGATTAATTCCGTATATTCCTGCGGATCTATAAATACATTGCAACGCTATGTGTGGTAAATCAGAAGTTGCAGAGCTTGTTTACTGTTCAGAAAAATTGGTGGGCGAATTAAAAAACGGGCGATGTGCCTTGTATTGAGAGCGTAATATGAAATTAAAAATTATTGTTCATCCTGCACAAGAGGGTGGCTTTTGGGCGGAAGTGCCTGCACTTCAGGGTTGTGCCACACAAGGTAATACGATGGAGGAACTTCTGGCAAACTTGCACGATGCTGTAGGTGCCTGTCTTTCTGTGGATTTGGAAACAATCGAAATTTCAGAAAATGACAAGGTTTTAGAACTTGTGCTGTGAAATCTATTTCAGGAAAACACTTCGCGCGGCTTCTTGAACATAAAGGCTGGCATTTGGTACGCATAAGTGGAAGCCACCATATTTACATGAAACAAGGAAATCCAGCCAGACTATCCGTTCCAATTCATGGAAATGATGATTTAAAAATCGGTCTTCTTCGGTTTTTTATGAAAGTTGCAGGAATTGAAGAAAGTGATTTGTAGATACAAAAAAACTTCTCTGGATGAATGCAATGCTAACCCCATTTACCCCTCGTAATACGATCGTACTCGGAACGATGCTCCCAGTGAAAGAGCCAAAGTTTTACATGCATCCACATCGAGCGAGGGGACGCGGACTACACTGGCAATGACTTCCGGTATTTCTGCTACTGCCAGGCGGATGAAGTCGCAGACAGCAGTAAAGCCGGCCTCCCCGAAAGGGCTATTGCACAAGCGCATGTATGTTTCAGCATCAGCTGCATTCAGGCTGACGGAAAGGCAATCCACTATTCCTACCAACTCAGGTATGATGTTCCGGCCATGCACCAGATTCGCCTGTCCGTCAGTATTGATACGAACGGAAGTAAAATAGTTCCGCTTTACCGCTTCTGCCACCTGCTTGACCATTTCAAGCCGTATCAATGATTCCCCATAACCGCAGAAAACAACCTCTTCGAAATCCTTGAATGCATCAATGGCCGCCATGATCTCATCGAACGATGGTTCTGTGCTGAGAAACAGGTCGTTGTCATGAAATGTTCTGCTGTTGATTTTAATGCAGAAGGTGCAGCTGTTTGAACATCGGTTTGTAATATTCAGGTAGAGCGAGTTTCGGATACTGTATGCAATAGTGGGCATTAATTCATGAATAGTGGAAAAAAACAACAGGCATCATTGATGCACTTGGTCAGTAGGGCGACAATATAGTATAAAAACCAACATCAGGATGCCTTCACTCATTTGCCGGCAGCGAGTTTTTGACCAAGTTTATGCGCCTTATTGATTGTTCTTTTGTTCAGCTCTTGATGCTTTTGTTGTGCAGCAAGCCCGACAAAGAGCGTTCCGACCGTTTCAGCACCAAGCATCGTGGCGGCAAATTTAAGTCGTTTTGTCACATCCCCTGTTAATCTTGCAAGAATGCCAGGAGCGGCGGAAGAGGCCATAAGGAGTGCGCGTTTTGATTTTCCAGGGCGACGGGCTTTTGGCGCAGGAGCTCCCCAAGGCCAGTAGGCAGTGCATACAAGACGTTCAATAAATCTCTTCATTAGAGCGGTGACCGTTCCGGCATTCATCGGTGAAGCGAGCACCAGGGTATCAGCCCATTCAATCTCTTGCAAGAGAGCGCCCATATCATCATCAAGGATACATTCACCATAGTTTTCTCCGGCAACTTGTGTGCAGCTGCGGCAGTTGGTGCAGAATTCAAGATGTTTATCCAGCAGAGAGATTTTCCGGGTTACAGCACCCTTCTCTTGTGCGGAGGCAAGGATCGCATCGACAGCCCTTTCGATAATACCCCCTTTACGGTAACTGCCGACAATAGCAAGAATGTTCACTGGAGTATTCATGTGAGTGATTCCCAATTATTGTTCTTTAAACCGCAATTACAGATGATCTCTTATCCGAAACCACTGTAATATTGATATGAACAAGTTTAAACAAAATGATAACATTAGGCAAGTCCAGTGGTTTGTGCTGCACTCTTTCAATGAGCTGAAGGATAAGATGACGGTGCAGGTTCGGGAGTGATGTCGTTGTTGTCTGTATTGGGCTGATCTGTTTTGATGGCCTGAAATTGTTTGTTATACTTTAAAAAGTAGATACTTTACAAGGCGAGTACTGTTGAAGAGTGTTGGTAGCAGCTCCCTTGATTCGTTATGAATTTTGGCATTAGTGCATCGAGGCACTGAGATACAGCTTGAAAGTACCCTATGACTGTTCATTCAGATATCATAAATTCTGTCCAAAAGTGTACTGCAAAAAGGATCATCTACCTCCCCCATGCTTTTCGGCAAATGTCCCGACCAGACAGGATGATCAGGGTTGCGGAGGTCAGGAATGTGGTTGAGCGAGGGGAATTGGTAGAGGACTACCCTGAAGATGTGCGCGGACATAGTTGCCTTATTTTTGGCTATAAGCCGGATGATACGCCAATTCATGTGGTTTGCTCACCGAAGGGCGATTATCTGGCTATCATCACCGCGTATATTCCGAACATTGAAGAGTGGAAATTGCCTGTATTAATGATTTATCGGAACGACACAAACCAAAATCTGAAGAGAAAAATCCGAAGTTGCTTGAATCCATTCGAAAAATAATGGAGCCATGTAGTCAAGCTGAACCACGTTTACGAACAACCTTGCTTTATACGAACATGACAGCACAAGCCGTTTATAATGCCCTTGTTGCCGAAGGATGGCCAGAAGAATCTCTGCCTGCGGTTCGTACGTTATCAAACATTTTGAACCGTCAAATCATCGACTCCGTACGGTTCAGAAAACCAAGGTTGAAAAAAAACAGCAGAAACAGATGCCATCTTCAACAACGTCAGGCAAATGAATGCGCAGGCAGATGCTGACCCTGAAACGTTAAGACTCAGTATTGATACCAAAGCGACGGTGCATGTAGGCCTCTATTCACGAGGAGGAAAGTCTCGTGGAATCAAAGCTGTAGAGGCTTGGGATCATGATATGCGACCCAAGGAAAAGTTTGTTCCAGGCGGTATACTTGAACCAGTCAGTGGTAAATCGTTCTTGTTTTTTTAGCACAAGCAACAAAACCAGTGACTTTATGGTTGATTGACTTGAGTTGTGGTGGAATGAGCGAAAGCAAGCACTTTCTCATGTCAAAGAGTTGGTACTCAATATGGATAATGGCCCAGAGTGCAGTGGGAGGCGAAGTCAATTTCTGTACCGGATGACCCCCTTTGCCGATATGACCGGACTAGGTATTCGATTGATCTACTATCCGCCCTATCACAGCAAGTATAACAACATTGAACGCTACTGGGCAGGGTTAGAAAAATCATGGAATGGTTATCTGCTTGAGAGTGTAGCCACCGTCATAAATCGCTCCTGCAAATTTACTTGGCGAGGGATTGCCGCACGATCAATGCTGGTGAAGACGGTATACGAGAAAGGTATCAAGCTCTATGGTAAAGAAAAAAAGAATCTTGAAAAAAGACTAACGCGTTCACCAAGCCTTCATTGGTGGGATATCAGTATCAGGCCTAAAACGGTATTTTTATAATGACGTGGCCACTAAGGCAGAATGGGAACATGAAATTGAGAGCCGTGTCGCTGCCTTCGATAGAGGCGAGTTGTCGACATACTCTGCAGAGGAAGTTTTTGCCGAAGCAAGTCGCATGTCTCGGTGAGACGTGCACATTTTATTACCGCAGCGCGCCAAGAATTTCTTGCCGCGATTTCTTACTATAACGAAGTCCAAAGTGGTTTTGGTTCAAGCTTCAGTGACGCAGTCGAGGAAGCTTCTGCCAGGGCTTTGGCCTTTCAACTTTCAGGTTCTCCGTCTGTTTCAAATACACGGAGAGTGATCCTCAAGGGTTTTCCCTTCGCACTCAAACCCTGCCCAAAGCCTCCAGCAGCCATTCAAACCCAATCTTCTCCTGCTCCAGCCGTATTTGATGACCCAAATCATTCCTACGCAACTGATCGTAAAGCGCACTCTCTTCAGCAGTCAATCGCGAGAGGGTGCCGGTTTCGGGAGATGGTTCAGTGCCCCAAAGCGCTTGATGCTCCATCAGCGTAGGACGGTCCATCAGAAGGGAGGCGGCATGGGGAAAGAACCCTCGCAACTGGTTTAGGATAGCAAAGCCATGGGTGTCGATGTCTCCCCAGTAGTGGATCTTCCGGTCACGCAGCCACTCTACTGCGCCGAAGTTCTCGAAACCATAGCCAGCCCCGAAAATCACCATTGCGTTGGGGACCTGGGGGAAGGCCAGAAAGTTGATTTCGTTTTCGGTGATGAAGACCGTTGTGACGGGGATCTCCAGTTTGGCAAAGGTTGCCTGCGTCACAGTGATATCCTGGTCGGTCTCTGTCGGTAACAGCGCCAGTTTCGGGTCGAGGATTCGGAAGCGCACCCGTAATGGTTTATCCCGAAAGCCATAACGTCGGCAGAACCCTCCGACTCCTGTGGCTGTTATATCGATCTCCTCCGGGAGAAGGACAAGATCAAACAGTTCACCCAGTACACCTCGTTGTCCTTCGATAAACTTGCTGTGTATTCCGGGCAGGTCGATTTGACGCAGATAGATGCCTGGTCGGGGATGCTTCTGCAGCCAGGTGACGATTTCCAGCAGACGTGGCCACTCTTCGGCCAGTTCGAGGGCGCGCAGAGGTCGTTTTGCCAGCCAAGGGAGCAGTGCTGGTTGGTGGTTGCGGGTGAGTGCGACAAGGGCGGCAAACTGTTCGGCTACACGCCGCTTGCCAATCAACCCAAGAGCATCATCGAGTGAATCGATCCAGATTTCTGAAGGGATTTCATTGGCTCCAAGAATGCGATGGTTGATGCTGCGCCATACAATTCTATACTGTTTGGTTGTACCCGACAGTTGGGCAATCCAGTCACGGACTTTGGTAAAAGAGTCGCTCAACTCCCTCGAATCGGGCCCTTTCAATGTCAAGCGCCGGGGAAACATCTCTTCACCGCTTATCAAGGTAGAGAGCAGGAGGCCCCGATCCCAGAGTTTCTGCACCTGGGCCTTCAGATCAGCGGGGCTTGTCCAGCTCATTCTGGCATCTTCTCTTTTTCGGCGCGATACTCTTCAATGCTGAGGTTGCGCAGCACCGAGCAGCGGCCCTCCTGATTGTGCACAAACCCGACACTGGAGACAAAGGGCTCTATGATGTGGATTTTCTGTAGCGGTGTAACGATCAGCAGTTGTAGGTTGAGCTGGGCGAAGAGTTGCAGGCCGTACTGGGCTGATTCATCGGAACCGCGTCCGAAGGCCTCGTCGATAACAACGAAGCGGAACGATCGCGAGCGCACTGCGCCCCATTCCAGGCCGAATTGATAGGCAAGGCTGGCGGCAAGCACGGTGTAGGCGAGCTTCTCTTTCTGCCCTCCCGATTTGCCCCCCGAATCGGCGTAGTGTTCATGCTCGCTGTCGTCTTCGCACCACCTTTCACTTGCAGCAAACACAAACCAGTTGCGCACATCGGTAACTTTGGCGCTCCAGCGTCGATCGAGGTCAGCATGTTCATCACGGCCACGGAATCGATCAATGATCCGCCGTACCTGCAGGAATTTGGCTTCGGAATATTGCGCGTCATCCGAACCGGTCAGACTCCCTTCGGTGCAGGCGCGAAGCTCCGCCTGAAATTCACGAATGTCTGCATCGAGGTTTGTTTGTGCTTCGAGGGTGATGTATCGACCGGGATTGAAGTCGATTTGAATGAGCGATTCATTGAGGCGGGTAATGCGCTCTTTTATGGTCTCCCGTTCTCGGGCTAATTGTGACTGAAAATTGGCAACCTCACGGATGGTATTTTCGTTGAGCAGATCCTTGAACCGGCCCTCAAAGCGGGGCAGATCATCGGCACGAAGTTGTTCAAACATCGAACGATATTCAAATCCTGCAGCAATGTTGATATCCACCTCACGGGTTTCAAGTTTCCACTCCTCCTTGTATTCGGTCATTGCCCTGATGATCTTTTCGCCAAGTCGGGAGAGCTTCCTGTCCTCGCCATCGATCTTTGTCTGCAGCCAGTCGCGCATCTCCCGCTCGCGATTGTCACATGACTCAACCGTCAGCGTCTGCTCACCGAGAGCCTGACCGCGCATGGATTCAAGCATGGCGAAGCGCCCGGCAGCTTCTGGCCCTGCTTCAGCCAGCAGTGTGCGCGTGTGTTGCTGCAACTCCATGATGACGCTGATCTTCTGCTCAATTTTCGACCGTTTATCTTTGCGATCGTCAAGTAGCCGCTCCGTTTCATGCAGCTCCTTTTCCAGCTCGGCAAGCTGTGTGACAAGGGTTTGCAGAATATTGGAGGTCGCCTCAAGGTCACGTTTTTCGGCTTCCAGCCGGGCGATAGCAAATGCCACCGGCTTCCAGTCGAGATCACGGAAATCGGGATACTCGTCAAGCTTGGAGAGTATCGTCAGGCGCTCCTTGAGTGACCTTTGCTCTTGCTGCAACCCGATTATTTTGGCTGCCAGTTCGGCAAGCACTTTTTTCTGCAGTTCGGCCTTCTCTTCCAGTGCTGCGATTTTGGCTGCATTGCTCCATCCGAGCACATAGCGGCTGCGGTCGTCAAGCCGGTGGCGGTCATCCTTTTCGTGGCGTTCACCTGGTGACTTGATCTGCCCGCCCAAAGTGATGGCTTTTTTCTCCCTCCGGAACTCCTCCTGGTTCATGCAGCAAACCAGATCGAAACGCGAGGCGACTTCCCGTTCCATCCACTCAAAATAAGGGGAATCGGCTTTAATGGCGAGCTTGCGGGCCAGCGAAGCCGGTTGTTCTGGTAACTGTTCGCTGCGAGAGTGCTGGCGTACCCTGAAATAGACCAAGCGGCCTTTCAAATTGGTTCGCTCCACCCACTCCGCCACCTTCGGATAGTGATTGTCGGGCACCAGCAGCGAGAGGCCGAAGTTGCGGAGCACTCGTTCAATGGCTCCTTCCCACACCGCATCCTCCTCACGAATCTGGAGCAACTCACCGGCAAACGGCATCTCATCTTCCGCGATATTCAGCGCCTTGCAGAGCGAGCGGCGCATGGCTACCTGTTTTTCGTCGATATTGCTCATGCGGGCTTTTAACCCCTTGATCTCCGCTGTCAGTTGCTCACGCTCATGGCGCCCCTGGGTAAAGAGCACACCCGTCTCATTGAGATCGTTTTGAACCCGGGCTTCAGTTTCAGCCGTGGCCTCGTGCATGGCTGCGTGCCCGGTACGCTGAAGATGAAACTCCTCAGCATTTGTTGCAGGAAGCTCCCCAAGCTGGCGTGCAAGCTCCCTATATCGGGTTGCTTTCTGATTGCGCCGTTCAAGATCATCCTGTTTCTGGCGAATCTCAGCGGCGATACTCTCAATCCGGTCGCCACCGTTTTCGGCGATGGTTCGGCGCAGCTCACGATCACGCCCCTGCTGGGTGCGGCGATCTGCTTCCAGCCGTTCGATGGCGATATGGTGACGGCTCAACTCTTCATCAAGCGAGGTATGGCGTTTTTCCAGCAATGCAAGCTTGAGGGAGGCGAACCAGGGGCGCAGCGTATCGCGCGAGGCCCGCAACGCTTCCGCTGTTCGCGCCAGGGTTTGGTGATTGTCGCAATCAGCTACCAGAGGCCCCAGCAGCTCTATTTGCCGCTTGGCTTTAAGTACTGCTTCGTGCGCGCGGTTGAGATCTTCGAAATGCTGAATAAGGGCGTCAATGCGTGGTTCAACATTGAAGGGTTCGAGCATGTGGAGACGCACGAAATCGGTCAGGTTCCCCACCGACTTGAGCGATACAGTTTGATGGAAGAGATCGAGCGCCTGCTCATTGTCGATGCCGAAGCGCCGACGGAACCAGGCACCGTAGGGTGGAAAGGTTTCAAACAAATCGATTCCCGACCCCCGCAGACGCCGGCGCAGTGTCGCTATTTCGGTACCAAATGCTGAAAAATCGGTGGCGATGGAGAGGTCGCGCTCACAGACGGCATAGAGACGGGCTGGCTGTGTGGCATCCTTCATCCAGAAGAGCTGCGCCAGAGTTACGGTCTTGTCGTAGCCCGCGTTATGAAAGACCCCAAGAATCACCGAATATCCGTTGAGATCGCGCAGGGCGACCGGTTTGGCACCCCCTCCAAGAGTCTCCTGTCGCTCCGACTTGAAATAGCCCAGCACGTAGGAGCGGAGAGTGCGTTCACGGTTATCGGCACCTGCCGCCTTGTTGTAGGCAATGCGCTGGCTTGGTACCAGCAAGGTAGTTACTGCATCAACCAGCGTTGATTTTCCAGAACCAATATCCCCTGTGAGGAGTCCATTTTTTCCGCCCAGTCGCAACGTCCAGACCCGTCCATCGAAGGTGCCCCAGTTGAACACCTCAAGACGCTGCAGCCGAAAGCCAGCCAGGCTGTCATCAGCAACAAATCCAAGTTCAAGTGCCTCACTCATCATTTCCCTCCATCAGTTTTGCAGGTCGCTGCAGGTATTCGTTGAGGCGTTGATCAAAATCGGCCAGCCACTGGGCATCGATAAACGCCTTGATAATCCGGCGAACCTCAATCATCTGCCGCTCTCCCCGCAAACGGCGGATAAAACCAAGATCGGCGATTTTGTTCAGAGTGGCATCGACCTGGTCGATCAACTTGACCTCATTGGTGGCGGCGGGGAGAAAAATCCGGATCAGTTCAACCACCTCATCTCGCGAAAGAATCAGGCGTGTGTCTCCGGCACCGGCATCAAATTCGGCAAGTTTTTTGCGCAGCAATGCCAAGAGCAGACTGACCGGGTAACTGAGCTGCCTCCTTACTATCAGTCGGGGAGTGGTGTTCGCGCCCTCTGCACCGTTTTCAGAGTGAGATCGCAAAAAAGCGTACCCTTCGGCCTCATCAATAATCAATTCCAGACCAAGCACCGCCACGTAATCCCGAACGCTTGCCAGCAAGTTGAGCAAAGCGCTCCATAACGCCGGGTTCTCCTCCTGGTAGATCACCCCCTTCAAAAGGGGAATCACAATGGAAGAGAGTTCCTGGACTGGATAAGCCGGACGGGAAGTTTCTATCTCTGTATGATTCATCATCAGTTTCGTAATAAAATAATACACGGCAAGGTTGCCAGCCGGGATATACCCGTCGAGCTTTCCCACCTCACCTCTTCCTGCTCTCCTTCATCCACCGCCGTCTTGGGCCAATCCCCGGCAAGCTGCAGATAGGCAACCAGCTCAGCAAGGCCGTTACGCAGTGGATGATGCAAAATAACCTCCCCGATGGTGATCTGGCTGCGCATCTGCAGCTCTTGGCGGATATTTCGCAACAGCTCTGCCCGGTCAACCACCACTTGGGCATAAAGAACCGCGGTATCGATCTCCGCATCACCTTCATCCAGAGCAATGCCAGCAATCAATGGCTTGAATGGAGGCCGATAGAGCGTTCTTTCAAGAGGCAGTTCAATGACCGCAGTGGAGCTGTCGAGATGCATAAAGCCGTCTGAAGGGAGATCGTCGCGCAAATCAAGAGCATGGGTTTCAACCTCGTGCAGAATATCCATGATGCGTCGATTCTCAAGCCACGCCTTGTCATCAAGAAACCTGCGCAACTGTTCTGAAAGTCGGGCCACCGTGCGCTGGGTGTGTTCTCCCGCCTCAAGCCAGTCGTAGTGAACGCGCCGCAGACGGGTATCGGGGCGCATCGAGACGATCGGCGGCAAAGCCAGCACCTCTTCAAGGAGCAGGCTCAACTCCTCCTGGCGTGACTGCGACATGAGAAAATCCCAGAATGCTCGGAAACTCTTTCCCTGATCCGAATCGGCAATGGCATCACGTTCGCCCATGATCTCTTCAAGCAGCGCACCCTTGGCTCCCTCCCAGAGGGCAATGCGCTCTCGCACGCGGCGATCGAGCTTGCGGAAGTTATGCTCCACCTCACGAAAATCGGTCAACAGTTCACGCGCCAGTTGCAGAAACTGCTGGAAACGATCCTTCAGAGCGGTATCATCAAGCAGCGATATCTCTCCGGCTTGGATGCGGGCAATTTCGGCATCAATATCGTCACGGCGCTTTTGCAGCTCCGCAATCCGCACTTCAGGATCAGCCTGGCTACCCATGCTCATCTGACGCAACAGTTCAAACAGGGTAAGAAGTCGCGACTCTGTCCCCACAAAAGCACGTTCAGTCAAGCTCTCCAGCCAGGCCAGCGCCTTTTCAGTTGCTGCAGTCAGATCAAAGTGAGGCTCATCCGTCCCGTCAGGATAGAATTTGCGCAGCCATCCCTTCTCGTTATCAGCCCAGTCATTCAGATAGCTTTGCGCCGTCCCCGGAAACTGGTCAGCACCCTGTTGCTGGCGCAGGGCAAACAGTTCATCTTCCAGCGCCTCAACCAGATCAGCCTGCGAAAGGATCCGCACATTGGGAACAATAAACACCCTATGCAGAAAACCTGCCACCAGCGGCGCATGCTGGGCGCACAACAATCGCCAGGCGGGGTGGTTCTGACGGAGCAGGTTCAGGGTAGTGTAGTCGAGAGCCAAAAGTGCACTATTGATTTCTGGTGGAAAAAGTGCCGCCGGATGCGGGCTGGATTTTGGGGTGAATTTAAAGCTTTTTCTCCGGTTTTTTTCTTCGCGGGGAAGAAAGAACATTAGATATCTTCTTTCCCGAAAAGAAAGGTCACGCAATTTTGCGGATTAAGAGAATTGCCATGATCAGCAAGGGTTATTGACCCTTCCCAAACAACTCTGCTTGACGTTCGAAAGCTCGTCGCAAATCGGCATCTGGCTCTGGCGAATTCATCAATGCTTCGGCAAAAACTGCTCAACCGATTTTGAATTGTTCATAGCCTTCAAAGGTCTTGGCAAATTCAAGATCGGTTTTTTTTTCATCACTATCTTCCCGACTATACATGTACGGGCCGCTTAAGAAAAAGTATTTTTTGATGAAACCGATAAGCAAAGGAACGCAATGAATTAAGGGTTGTATTTGCATATGCAAAATGATATACATATTTTGTGGAGAAAGAGGGATGAAATTTGATGGATTCGACTGGGACAGCGGTAATCGTTTAGTGCGCGGTATATGCACAAAAAGGAAATAAAAGCTCATGAAAAAGAAATTCCCTGATTTCAAGACTGACGCCGATGTCGAAGTTTTTGTGGAGACTGCTGACCTGAGCGAGTATGATTTTTCAGATATGCTTCCCATACGCTTTGAGTTGAAACGCAAGGATAAGTCAATTAGTCTCCGTCTGCCTGAAGAGTTGTTAGACGCTGTGCGCATTCATGCAAAACGTGTTGGCATTCCGTATCAACGCTTTATGCGGTTAGCAATTGAACGAGCAGTGAAGCCAAGTAAACACCCGCAGCACACGGACGGCAGCACAACAAGGGATCAATAGCTTTAGACCGCCTGCTTGGAATCTTCATGATGTTGAATGCCTGCAGCAGCCTCTTCCAGCTGCTTTTTCAGCTCTTCTTTGGATGGAAGATGAGTTGTACTTTGATGCAAAGATATTCGACTACAGCAGCTCCTCTTCGGTTTTCACATAACGGTCAAAATAGTTGACATACATCTGCATTTGCCCCAGATCTTGATGAGTCAGCTCGTCTCGTTTGAGATCAATGATCACATAGCAGTGCAAAAGGCGATTGTAGAAAACCAGATCAACATCGGCAAAGTAATGTGTCCATCACAGAGAAAAGCTTCTTGCCAGTGTTGAAGAAAGTACTTGTCGTATCTGAGGGAGAATTGATAATCGCATTACAAGATGTAACAGGCCGTGCCTGTTGAATGTCCGGAAGTCCACAATATTCCTATCAGAAGATTTTGCTGACACTGCCTGCAAAATTCCAGAATAGGTGAGATAGAATTTACAGCAGAGCGCGAGGCTTCTTTCAGAACAGCCCTTGATCTTCAACTGAACTGCGATTTTTTTCAACAAAATGGTTCCATACTCAGCTCTGTCTGATCCGCCCTGCTCAAACTCCACAATGTACCACCCGAAAAGCCAGTTCCGGAAGACAAGGGAGGTATCGACCGACCGGGAGGCTCTTTGCTGCAACTCACGGTGAGTCTCTTTAAAGAGATCATGTAACTGTTGATAGTTCATACGGTTTCCATTTACCACTCTGCGTTCAAATACTTTTTGAGCTGTCCTGGATTCAGGACTTTATTGTTTTATAGTCAAGGGAAAACGTATATTTCAAACATTCGATAGGCAGAAACAAGGTAATGTTATGCGCCAGGCGTCAGGCCAGAATAAAGTTAGTTTATTAATCTGATAAAAAGCAAGACTATGGGACAGGAAGCAATCAAACTGGAATTAATTCAATGGTTGGCTAATTTTGAAGATGATGAAACCATTGATTATCTCAAGGTGGTAAAAGATTCAAATGAAACACAAAAAGATTGGTGGCATAATTTGACAGATGAACAAAAATCCGGAATAGCTCGTGGCCTTAAAGATGTTGATGAAGGAAGAGTTTATACACATAATGACATAATAATTAAGTATGGACTCTGATTTTAAGATTTGTTGGACAGACGAAGCAATTAATAATCTGGAATCTATTTTAAATTATCTTGAATATAAATGGACAGAACATGAGATAGAAAATTTCAAAAAAAAGTTAATTAAGCAAATTGAGTTGATAAAGAATAATCCGCAGATATTTCGAGTGTCAAAATATAATCCCAGATTACGAAAAGCTGTATTGAGCAAGCAAAATACCATTTTTATGAAATAGCAGATCATGTGATTTATTTGGTTTATCTCTTTAATAGCAGGCAAGATATTGAAAAAATAGTATAGTACGATTACAATGAATGAGATGGGTTATTGAAAAAAATCACAAAAAATTAATTCGACTCAATTAATATAAACTATACCTGTAACCAATTGTATTTATTTAACTTATAGTTGGATAGTAGTGGCTTATTTTATTTCCCGCTAATTCGGTAAGATCAAGAGTGAAATCGTTCGTCAATATATTTGATCATCTCGCTTTGTTGCATCTCTTGTGATGAATTACCGCTTCTCACATAGAATCGTTCAACTAATTGGCCATTTTTATCTTTTGGGGTCACTATAACAGGGTTTTTTGCAGATGCAGTCGCAATTTGGCAAATCTCTTTGTCACCTATTTCATGAAACTTGACAACCACTTTACTGGTAATGAAGCCAGTACCGAATTGCTGATTTAGTAGGTTTCTCAGATGGAGTTCAAATTTATCCCTACCTACTCCACTAAGCGAATTATAGTCATGATCAAGGCCTACAATCTCGCCGTCATCAGCGACTCCAATAAGAAGTGTTCCCCCTTGAGAATTCGCAAATGCTGCGACAGTTTTTATTACAACATCTTCCAGCTTCTTGTTTATAGAGTTCTCCTGTAAGTCCCACCGGAGGGTTGACTTGAACTCGAGTTCGTCGGACTCGCCTTCAGCAATTAAATCTTCCATTAAGACTGGGACTACTGTATCTTCTGTCGCCGTAATTTTTTCTAAAAATGAATTGATTTGCTTAGCAAGCATTTTGCGCCGCTCTTCGAGGAACTGTTCATAATTTTCGATTTTCCAGAGTTCTTCATATTCAGGGATACATTGAAGCTCAAGTGCCTTTGGAAATTTTGATTTTACCGATGAAAGGTAATCTGCTGCAAGAGTATCGGATTTTGTGCGATTGGCAACTTGCGTCAGGATCGCTCGATTCGTCAGCTCTTGGGCAAGTGCATATTTAACAAGATTACCTATGCCATAGCCGATTTCCTTTAATTTTGAATAAGGGAAAATATGATCTCGTTCCAACTGATACTTACTTCCCATATTTTTTCGCAGGCTCATACCTGTTGTAAAGCATACTGCTCCGCGGCTTTTTAAATACCATCGCACCATACTAAACAAAGGGTGTTGAATTGCTCTGCCAACAAACTCTGTGGGCAGGATTTCCAAGCGGTTTTCTTCAGCGATAACCTGGAGAAGAACATCAAATGGAGTTGGTGATTCTTTTATTGTACGGAGATCTCTATCCAGTTTTTGTGGTAACTGGCTAACATAACGGGATCTAATTTGTGAAAAGAAAAACCATTTTACCAATTTGCGGATTTCTGCATCATTCAGGTGTGAGCCCTGCTTGTCGAAGCAATAAACAATAATCGGTACGAGTGCATAAGGGGAATTAATTTCGTCGGTGTGATCAACAAAAGCATTTGTCCGCATTATATTTACTACGTAGTCAAGTACTTGTGTATCAAGACGTTTCCAAGCCGAACGAATTTTATCATTATTTTCTGCATCGTGTAGTTTCCTCATATCCGATCCCAGATGGTAAAGGCAACCAAGCAAGGTGTAGACGATAAAATCCAGCTTAAAAACAAAACCCTCTTTTTCAAGAGACGCAAGCTTTGTTTTGAATAAGCCACGAGCTTGTGGCCAGTATCCTGAAATCTGTGCAAGCGCTAATTCTGCTTCTGTCAGTGCGACGCCACTGGCATTAACTTTGTAAAAAATATTTATTGCCTCGCGGATTGATGCCTTGACAGGAATAGTTTGTTCAGGGAATTCACGAGTCAAGATGTTCTCAATTGCACGGGTATTATCATCAATTTTGTCCTCTCTCTCGCGGTTTATAATTTCTTTGCGTTCTTCAAGTGAACGAACAACATCTCTTGCTCGAATTTTCCGCTGGAATACATGCGTAATGTTTTGCCAAAGGGGATTGTTCTCCATTTTCGTTTTCATGTAATAAGAGAGTTCCAACGTCTCCAACTGGATGTAAAGGTCACGAGTATCTTGCATAATTTCTGGGGGGGTATAGTACGGTGGGATGCTCCCTCTTATGAGCATATAAAGCGTAGTTACACGCTGTTGTCCATCGAGTAGAAGTTTTACAGCACCTTGCTTCTCGTTATATTTATGTGGTCCTTTTAGTTCCGGAGGATTTGCAGTTTCCCATGTAAGCATCGTACCTGTGGGGTATTCCTTAATGAGGGAATCAATCAGTTCCTTGGCATCGTCCCGTTTCCAAACATATTCACGCTGAAAAGCAGGAACAAAAAGTTGGTTTTCATCAATCTTTTCGAGAATGGTTGAGATCTTCATAATGAATGGTTTTCTGCAATTTTTTGAAGAGATAATTTCTTTTTATTTACTTGATATAGAATGGTGACATCCCATTCTTTTTCAATATATAACCTATAGGGTTGATAGTCTATATATTTAAGAATAAATAACTTAACCTCGGGTGTTTTTTCAGCTCTTATAATATTATCATTAATTATTATTATTGGAGGGAGTTTCCCACCTCTCCTGTAATGAATATATGTATCATTATTGATTTCCCAGAATCCCCCATGCATTACATCTTCTGTGCTATGATCAATAATTTTGACTTGATACTTTATCTTATCGTATAGTTTTATAAAAATATTATACTTTGTATCATCCCATATTTTCTTTGATCGCTTATTATATTTACTGATATAATCGTCATCAATGGTTGTTTCAATAGGATATTTTATATCTTTTTCAATATACGACCTTATTTCGTTTAACATATTGTATTCATTATCAGATAAATCAAAATAAAGCTCTTTTGCCAGCATTTTTAAATTATGCTTAAATATTTTTTGGAGCGCCAAGATATAAAGCCAATACTCCGGATTTCAAAATTAATTCTAGTGCAAATCCAAGTAATATCAGACTTGACCTATTCAAGTATTCTCTTTGAATTATATTAGCGACAATTTCATTGTGCAGGCCATCTTCTTTTATTTTTTCAAATTCGTACTTTTTTTGTGATGAGTATTTTCGCAATGTTTTGGAAGAAAAAAAATATCCATTTGCATCATTTTCCCACTGATAACTATCATATATACCTTCGCCCTTAAAATTACCTATAAGTGATTTATTTTCGTAAACAGACATGTTATTTAAAAATGAGATTTGGAAGAGATTCAACAATCCCCACAGTCTTCACGCTCACATTGATCACACTCAGAAGCAGATCAAGAATATAACGAGGATTACCAACTTCTTTTGCCCAGTTGTTAGGA
>Ga0214222_1000077_pt1 | contig 41729 bp, 35 predicted proteins | sample TroBogypolimnion_29_FD_153060 | JGI IMG/M metagenome (GOLD analysis project Ga0214222, IMG submission 153060) | Freshwater microbial communities from Trout Bog Lake, WI - 20AUG2007 hypolimnion | ecosystem: Environmental > Aquatic > Freshwater > Lake > Hypolimnion/Profundal zone | place: Trout... | reverse complement strand
GTCCTGATCTTTGTATAGGAGTATGGGAAATATGAACGGAATCGACCCATTGATGATGCAACAAATTCCCCTGATCCACCTGAGCATTTGAAATTTGCGCGACAAGGGATATTAAGATCAAGACAACATGCTTTCTCATAAAATTTGCTTCCGGCATGGGTTTATTCAATGTTTTCTGACGGATGTTTTTTCCCGAAATCGGGCTTGACATTCAGGAAGAGTACCGGAATGACACCAGGGATCATGCACAGCATCACCCACACAAAGAAATGCCTGTACCCTATAATCTCCTGCAACCATCCGGAGAACATCCCCGGTAGCATCATGCTCAGGGCCATAAATCCGGTGGCTATGGCAAAATGGGCCGTCTTGTTTTCACCTTCTGAAATGTAGATCATGTAAAGCATATAGGCCGTAAAGCCGAACCCGTAACTGAATTGCTCGATCGCGGCACACAGACTAATCACAAAATAGTTGGAAGGTTGGGCATAGGCCATGTACACATATGCCACATGCGGGATGTTGATGGCAAGTACCATCCACCACAACCAAAACCTGAATCCATTCCGGGAAGCTGCCAGGCCGCCTAGAATGCCACCGGCAGTGAGGGCCAATATGCCGAAAGTGCCGTAAATGAGTCCAACTTCGCCGGTTGTCAGACCCAATCCACCTGCCTGTCGGGGATCAAGCATAAATGGAGAGGCCATTTTTATCAATTGCGCTTCTCCAACGCGGTAGAACAACAGAAAGGAGAGAATGACCCAAATTTCCTTGCGTTGGAAGAAGGAGCCAAAGGTTCGGAAAAAAGCATGAAACAGGTTTTCTTCTCCCTGAATCACTTTTTTGTCAGAAGGAGGATAGGGCAACATCCAGCGGTGGTAAAAGGAAAAGAGGACAAACAGAATGGCCAGAATGACAAAAGTAAGACTCCATGCAAGATGAATGTTCCCGGATATTCCTTTGAAACTGGCTTCGGATGGCGAATTGAGTTTGGAATCAGCCTGAAACAAAAGATAAGCAGGCTGCTCCCAATTCTGCAGGTTAAATGCCAACCGCTCACCCTCCAGCAATTTTAGGTCATTGTTTCCCTCCTTCATTTTGAAGTTGAGAATCATCTCTTTGCCTGCTTCCGGCTTGCCGTTCAGTTTGATGGCAACAATGGCCACATTTCCCGTCATTAATTCACCTGTGGTGATTTCTTCTGTTTTCGGGAAGTGTGTCTGCAGGAAGCTTTTCAATGGTGAAGAAACATACTCCGACCAGTACGAGGGACCGTCCTCTTTTTCTCCTGCGGTCATGGAATGGCCGTTGCCGACAAAACCTAGCTCGAGGTTATGAGCGATGACGATTCTGCGCACAGAATCCATCTGTCGCACGCTAATATTTTGTGTTGCAAGATCGGCTACTGCCGGATAGGCAGAAAAATTGGCATTCCCAGTCTGGGAATTCGAATCCGGGAAAATCCGGGGAATGGAAATCGATCGGCTAAAGGAAGGATTTGCCTTCACCTGAATCTCAATTGGAGGCAATCCGGTTGTTGTTTCAAAATAACCGGCAAGAATGATTAATAATCCTTGACCTGTTATCATCGCAATGCGGTAAAACGTACTTCTTATCCCCACGAAATAGGCTTGTTGGTGTTCGTTCAACCCCAACATATAAAACCCGTCGGCGGAAATATCGTGGGTGGCTGAACTGAAGGCAAGCAACCAGAGGAAGATCATGGTTACCTTGAAATAGCCAGGCAACGGAATAGCCAGGGCTACTCCCCCAAGTCCGGCTCCAATCAGCAATTGCATGACGATGATCCACCAACGCTTTGTTTTGAAGAGGTCTACTACCGGACTCCACAGTGGCTTGATGACCCAAGGTAAATACAACCAGCTGGTATACAGTGCTATGTTTGTATTTGAAATGCCGAGTCTTTTGAACATGATTACGGCTACAGTCATTGCCACAACATAAGGAACACCCTCTGCAAAATAGAGTGTCGGTATCCAGGCCCAGGGGTTGCGAACAGCTTTTTTCATAGACGGCAGTTTATATTGGATTGTTTTTAGGAGGCGAATTAATAAATTAGCTAAGAGAGATAAGACATGAGAGATAAGACATGAGAGATAAGATTTAAAAAACAATGATCTAAGGCGATGGAATAAATGAATTACAAATAGTTATTGGATTTCGGATGATGAAGGAAGTACTTGACATTTAAAAATTGAAACTCAGTTTAATATTTCATATTTCTTGTCTTATCTCTCATATCTCCTTTCCAGTTCGGCTCCCACAAAATAATGTTTTAATATCTCTTCGTGAGCATATCCCTTTTCTCCCATCATGGCGGCACCGATCTGGCAAAGACCGACGCCATGGCCCCAGCCTGCACCGGTTAAGGTGATTTTCCCGGGTACATTCCCGGCCCATTCTCCATAATCCACTACAAAAGCGGAACTATACAAGTGAGAATTGGATAATATTTTTCTGATTTCCAACTCCTTGCCGATCGTTAATGTCTTCTTGGTGCCAATGATCTTCATTTTTACCATCCTGCCCGAATAACCCCGCTCCATGGGCAGAATACCCAATATTTGCCCGAAATCAACTCCCGTTTTCCTGCGGATGAGTTCCGAAAGTTCGGCTTGCTGGTAGGTGACTGTCCACCGGTAAAAATCGGTGGTTTCCTGATCGTAATCGTTGAGCACTTGTGACAGTACCGTGTGGTCGGAGGTGTTGCAAAAAGCATCTGGGGAGGAGCGAATCCACTTTTCGGCCTGAATCTCATCTGTCAAAGGCGGGGCAACCCTGACGTGACCGTCTGCACAATCGCAGAATGATTGCAGGTAGGGATGAACCTCCGGCTCCCATACCTTTTCAAAGGTTTCTGTCACACCTCCGCAACTTTTGGAGAAGCGGGCATCACACACCTGACCATTGAACATCAATACCATTCCGCAGGTTTCGGTTACGGCTTTCTCCACGAGGCTGCTGCTTTGACGGGTAATTCCCTGGTATCGCTGACAGTGGTCATCTGCACACACATCAAACAACTGATGGTCTTCCCGGTCGTACCAGCGAATGTATTCCCTTTCAGTCTGGTAAATGGTTTGGTAGTCGACTTTCGATTCTCCAAATTCTTTTCCCTTCACCACCTGGGCAATCAGCCAGGAGCGGGAGATGACGGCGTGCGCCTTCAGCAATTCCAGACTGCTGGTGGCACTCATCTCGGAGGAGATCACACTGATCAGGTAATCTTCCAGGGGCAGGATGTTGATTGCGTGAAGCTTATCCTTTGCTGAAATAAATTGGAGTGCCCCTTTGAACAGCTGATTCTCTTTTCTTTCCCAATGAAACTGCACACCAATGGTTACCTCGGAAAGCTCAAACGAGCAGGTTTCCAGTTGTACGGGTTCAAAACATAATTCCGGTTCGTAAAGGGGCAATCCATTCAGAAAAATATACCCGTTTTCCAGATGGATCACCTGCTTCCCGGAATAGGCAATGCCATTTCCCGGTAGGGTATATTCACCGTTGAAACAGAAACGAATTTCCGTCTCTGCCATGATTCCTATCTTTAATTTTGGCTGTTCCATTTTATAATGTCTCATTTTGGAATTTGGATAAGGATTGTCTGAGGTATTGAAATACTGCTTCATCCAAGCTTACCTGATTAAAAATATTCAGGATAGCTGTTCCCGTTATTTTTTCAAAGTCCTCCAGACGAGGCGTGATAAAGACCCCACCGAAATCAACGGCAGCCGGACTTATGAGTAGCTGCTTGTCGCCCTTTTCAAAATACTGGGAGGGACGATGCAACTTACGCGGGAAAAAGTGGAGCGTCCATTTCTCATCCTTACAATAGCAGAGCAGGTTTATCATGGGTTCCACCTTACCCGGTTGAAGCTCACCCAAACAGTTGATGGCATTTTCCAACGCGGAGATTCCAAGGCTTAAGTCTGAAGTTTCTATGGATATCATTTTGCGTAGATAATGGCTGAAAGCCCATATTTTTAGTCTTTCCGATTGATGGAGCAGTGATTCGGCCTGGAGTTTCAATGTCTCAAATTCCTCCTCAACAGGCATGAAGCCACTTTCTCCTGCCTGAAAATGAAGATGGTCCGGAGCCGAAGCACCACATTCAGGGCCATTGTAAAATAGGGTATATCCCGGCATTTGGCGGGCGAAATCCAACATTGCTTCCAGATTGGATGCGATCCGTTGATCAGTATGATGAAAGTAGGGAAGCGTAAAATGGGTTCTGAAGATTGGATATGGATTGACCAATAGCAGAAAATCGTGTCCCATCGGAAGTTCACGCTGTTCTATTGGTCGATTTTCGATACATAAAAAGCATTTTCTTGCAGCAATGGAGCTGCTGTCCACTTTTGCCGCAGAGGATCGAATCCGTTCAGGATTGAACTGCACCCTGAACTTCCATCCTTCGATGGTCATTTCCTTTTCTTCGACCTGGTCCAGGCTGCGGTAGTTGGCATCTGAAAGCTGCCAGGTTTGGTTTTGTGCCAACAGCAAAATTTTGAATCTGTCTTGAGCCATACCTATTTTTGTGTCATCCATTTTTAGCCTTATTCAATGCCTTCCTGGCAAGAAATTCGATGGTCCGTATCCTGTCCTTGTAAAGATTGTATCCATTCATCACCTCCACGCTCAATGAAGCATCGGAATTATCATCCCACCTTCGGCAAAGATAGATTGGGTGAAAGATTCTGCCGATCTGGTAATGCCTTGAAATGGCCAATCCGAGGGCATAGTCTTCTCCATAATTGACATTGGGCACTTTGATGCAACGGAGAACAGGTGTATAAAAGGCTCTTGGTGCACCTAACCCATTAATTCTTAAGGCATTGTTTCGGCCATTTTCCGGAGTCCATTCCTTGTGGTCAATGATTCCGGGTGGAATTTCCTGAAGGGTAAAATCGACCATCTTGTAAGAACCAACCACCATGGCACATCGCTCCCTGTAAAAAGCATCGACGACTTGCTGAAGGGTTGTTTCGTCGAGATAGAGATCGTCGCTATCCAGCTGTACGGCAAACTTTCCGCACAACGAATGTGCTGCTGCGGCATTCCAGCAGCCTCCAATTCCCAAATCTTTGCGGTCGGGAATCAGATGAATCAGTCTTGCATCTTTTTCGGCATATTTCTCAATCAGTTCAGTGGTTCCATCCGTCGAATAGTTGTCGGCAATGATCAGGTTAAAAGAAAAATCGGTTTTTTGGGATAGGACGGAGACGATGGCATCTTCAATTGTACGAACCCTGTTCCTGACGGGAATGATGACGGATGCCTGCACGGGAAATTGTTCCCCACCAAAGTCTACAGGTTGAAAAACAGGCTCGAGATAGGCCCCTGCCGTTTTCAGAAAACTGGTACAGACCTTCTCCATTTCAATCTGCACGGCCCTGTTTCTGGGATCAACGTAATCGAAATTTTTCTCGCCGGAAAGGCGCAGATCAGACTCCTCCTCGGTATACAGGTATTCCGGTATCCTGAAAATTGGAGCCATCTGTGAAAGATGGAGTCGAAGGGCATAGAGTCCTGCATGGGAGAGCTCCTTTTCAACCTGTGTCGCCGCCAATTTGAACAGATCCTTCTGGTAAAACAAGAGGGACCCGAAATTGAAATCATCCCTCAGGCTACCTTCCTGGTAATCGACCACGGGATGCGGTTCCAAGGCACCGGATTTCATGGAAAAGTAATTGGAGTAAACCATCCCGCTCCCGGTATCTTCTGCCACCCGGATAAACCGTTCCAGGGAATATTGACCCAATTTCAACGGACTATGCCTCGTGTAAATCAGCGTATATTCGGTTCTGCTTTGGGCGGCAATGGTTTGGACGGTGGATCCGCTGGTCAGTCCCTGACTGTGAATCCACTCGGCACCTTCGACTTCGAAGAGGGCCTTGTCAGAACCGATCAAAAATATTTTGGAAACAAGCGCTGAACTTCTAAGTTCCCTAACCGTTGCCTTTGTCTCATTTTCACTCCCGAAGGGGATAAAACAGGTAATCTTCATTGGTATAATTTTTCTTTTTGCCTGCTATTATTTATTAAGTATCCGAAGCAGTTGCCCGATCAGGGCATCCCGCTCCTCGTCTGTGGAAATTGCTTCGATCGGAACACCCAGGACGATGCTTGCATACTTGCCATTGAAACAGACGCCGGCACTTTTATTGTCCCCAAAATAGCGAAAAAGAACGGATGCCCCATTCCCGGCCGGTTCAATTGCGTCAGGTGATTCGACTTTGTAAATAGATGGATGCCAGTTGTTCACATAATGATAGGCTTCTGTATCCTTCTTCTTCCACCCGTTGACGGTATAAATTTGACCTGATTTTGAACCGTGGTTGGTTCTCAGGGTATAATGAAGGAGTTCAGAAGCGAATTTTCTTGCCAGCGAGTCACCGCACAACTTCAGGTCAGATCCAACGTAAGCGCCGGAAACCAATATTTTAGCTCCATCGGTATTGGCCATCCTGGTAAGGGCTTCCCTCATTCCGGGTGTAAAAATGGTGAAATCCCTACCGGGAAACCCAATCATCCTGGTGGTGGTTTTTTCTTTGCCAAAAATCAGGTCCACCACTGAAAATGTCGATGGGTTCAATGCCTGCCTCTCAAATGCTTCATCGCTCATCGAAATGAACCCATATCCGTTGCTACGGAAAGATTTGCCGTGAACATAGGGATAATCGAAACTGTTTCCGGGAACGATGCGGCTCTCCTGATCTGCATAGCTGGACCCAAAGCCAGAAGCATCGTCATCCAGCCAGGGTGAATTGCGGTCAAAATCGTACTGATCGCCTACATAGGATACATTTTCATGGTAAGATACCCCTTCATCCTCCGACACTAGGAATCCGGCCTGTTTGCCATTGTCGAAGGCTGCCGGAGCGCAGATTCTGTCGAAGCCGTTGACAATTAGCACAGGTTTCTTTTCATCGACAGGCAGCGAACAGGCGAGTGTTTCGGATGGGAAGCTCTCTCCACCCTCATTGAATGCAGAGACTTTGAAACTGTAGATGGTTCCTGGCTTTAGATCATTTAGCAACAAGGTACTATCCCTGACAACCATCCCGTCGTCAAAGCCGCCATCTTCTATCCGAGTATACACCCGGAAACCGGCGGGTTTTGCAGAGGGCTCCAGTAAATCCAATACCGGAGACCACGAGAGTTGCAACTGGTGACCCACTAATCTCATTCCCATATGGTCGACTGGCAAGGGTTGCACCACAAAGGAATATCCGTTCTGGTAAGAGAGAAATTTCAATATGCCCTTGTAAAGGGCCCGGCATACGTCGAATTTAAATCTTGGATCCTGGGCAAGATACATATCTGCAAAGTTCTGATGAGAAAGCAATTCGGACAATATGGCCGGTACTTTTGGCCTGGCGGCTTCAAAATATGGCTTGTTCCACAATCCGCGTCTTGTCCAGTCGGTTTTGTGCAACCTTTGCAAATCACCGACAACCTCCGTTTGCATGATATCTGCCAGATCACGGCTGGCCCATTTGGATTGTCCATTTGGGAATGTATCTCTTTCAAAAGTAGTATCGAAAATCATCAGTGACCCAACAATGGAACTGTCGGGGGCGGTTCCGGCATCGGTGTGAAAGGCCATTGACAGATCCATGGAAATACCCATTCCCTTTGCATGCGGCGCCTTGGTCGGACCATTTGGATCTCCCATCAGGTAATTGACATACTCTCCCCTGCTCATGTAATCGTCCCTGTAATCGTCCATACCGCTTTCTCTCAGAGGATAAACGGAGGATACTTCCCCATTGCGGTTGATGTCTCCTGAAGGAGACCGGCTCAAATTGTACACAATGGAATCAGGGAATCCGGCATATTGGAGAAAGTACCTGGCTGCCTCCTGATACCTTGGGCGCCTGCTGGAGAAGGGAATCCATGCCGATGGTGCTATTCCCCATCCCTCCTTCTCGCGTAAGTCATATAATTTTTTCATTTGTTGTTCCTTCCCTCGAACAATATTTCCAACGCCTCCGCCAAACCGGACCGCATCAGCCGATATCAGTTTTCCTGGTTCTGCGGAAGCATTAGTCAGCTGAACCATCCCGTTCTCGGGATGGTTCCCTTTTTCAAACTTAAAGGTTCCCAGGTAGATCCATGTTTTTCCGCCTATGGACTGGTTGACTGAAAAAGTGGTATTCCCTCCTGCGTGCTTCACCGTGTAGAGCACATCCCCGGCGTTCTGATCATTTTGGGAGTAGGAAACATAAACGGCATAATTGCCGGTTTCGGGAATCTCGGGAATGTATCTGACTGAAGCATCTGACTGGGGTTTTGCAGGTACGGTTCTTGCATGTCCGAAATTGAATGGATTTTCTCCATCAAAGAGAAAAGGGTATTTAAGAGCAAATCCCGGCTGAACTGAGTTTTGCCATCCTGCACCTTCTTCCAGATACACCGATCCGGGAGATGACCTTTCCGCGTCGACAATGACCTCCCTGGAACCAAAATCCCTTTCGCGAGGAAGCCAAACCGTGGCGCCGGCATTTTCGAGCATCGGAGTCAGATACGGAACAACAAACCCCAGAGTCCAGATGTCTTCAACAGTTAGCAATATCCTTGCCCTTTGCCATTCCCAGCGATCCTTTGCATAATCATAATACCAGCCGTGGCTTGGCCAAAGAGCGATATTGCTGTTAGCCAAACCCTTGGTGAACTGTTCGTTTTTGGAAATGTTGCGGACTATCTGATTGGGCCGCTCCTTGTGCACCGACAACCTGGTGGTATCAATTCGATCTGAACTATTTCGATAGAAATTGGGAACCAATTCACCGATCTCTTTTCCTGAGGAGGAGATAGTGAGGGTAGTTTTCCTGAATTTTCTGCCGAGTAGTTTCCTGTATTCGGCATAATATTTTGCTACAGCTTCAGGTCTGAAGGGAATTTCGGCAAACGTGGGGTTCATCTCCAGTTGCAACAACGTTCCATCGGGAGCAATTTTAACAGTGTCAGGCTTGAATTTGATTGATTTGCCACTGGATGCCTTTTCTGCAAACTGATTGGACGCCTTCATCGCTTTTTTATGCAAACGTTGAATTTTACTGGCCTGCAAAGCCTCTGTCGAAAACAGCAAAACAGAAAGCAGAAGCAGAAATTTTGACATGGCTCTGGTCATTTCATGAAATACCACCTGGGTAAGATTGTTTTTCTGCTTGATGGAATTGCTTACCATTCGGTCAGCGTTTAGAGATTTTGACTGGGATGCTTTCCGAATGGGTAGGACTTAACGACGAAACAAAGTAGCGGTAACGGGAAGGCCTGTATCCTTTGACAGCATTCAAAAGCAACTTCTCGTAGGAGGTTATGGCAATGATATTTTCAGGCTTGGCTGTGTTTTTGCGTTGCAGCATCTTGAAGCGATAGACCACAAACAGAGTGGTGTTCTCCTTTTTCTGCCACGACAAAACAATGCTTTTCCCCTTCTTTTGCAGGATGGCTTCGGCTGGCTTTGCAGGAATGACAGGCACGATCCTCCTATTGAGAGGAGTAAGGGAAGGGTATTTGTAGCAATCATTCAGTAGCTTCTCCTTGATTGAAAGCGGGTTTCTTTTCAAAAATTTGGCACTGAAATACATGCTGCCCTTGATTTCTGAAATAGTTCGGTTCAAGCTGAGTTGCCGGATGATTTCATCGGAACCTCGCCAGGCCGGCTCCTTTGATGCCGGATCAATCAGGTACAATGCTTGTCCTGTATAAATATTGCAACCAAGGCTGTGGTCGGACCACCATTTCGCCAAAATTCTGTAATCTGCCACCTCTTTGCCAATGTACCAGTACAACTGAGGAGTCACATAATCGATCCACCCTTCCCGCTGCCATTTGAGTATGTCTGCAAATAAATCGTCGTAATTGGAAATTCCGGCGCTGGTTTCGGATCCAATCTGGTCGTTCTTTTTGTTCCGCCAAACGCCAAAGGGTGATATGCCAAATTCTACCGTTGGCTTGATTGCCTTGATGCTGTCGTGAAGTTGTTTGATGATCAGATCAACGTTGTTTCGCCGCCAGTCATCCTTCTGCTTTGGACCAAATTCCCCCGCATATTTCTTGAATGACTTGTTGTCAGGAAATTCAATCCCGGAGATTTTATAGGGATAGAAATAGTCGTCAAAATGAACGGCATCTATGTCGTAGCGCCTGACAATGTCGCTTACTACGTTGGCAACATGGTTACGAACCTCAGGAATACCTGGATCGAAATATTTTTTGTTGCCATAGGTCAGCATCCATTCGGGATGAGTATTGGACACATGGTTTGGCGCTGCTTTCGTTCTGTCTGTGTTTTGGATGGCACGGTATGGGTTGAGCCAAACATGGATGTCCAATCCTCTTTTGCGGCACTCGGCTATGGTGAATTGAAGCGGATCGTACCAGGGGTCCGGTGCGAGGCCCTGTTCCCCTGTCAACCACTCCGACCACGGTTCGATCGCAGAGTAATAAAGGGCATCAGCATCGGGCCTGATTTGGAAGACTACCGTATTCAGGTTGTATGCCTTGACAGAATCCAGCAAGGCTACCATTTCGGCTTTTTGTTCGGCAGTTGTGAGGTGTGCATTGGAGGGCCAGTCAATGTTTTCAACTGTCGCAATCCAAATGGCCCTCATTTCCCGCTTGGGATACTCCTTGGTTTCTGCAGATAATGACCATCCAACCATCAAAAGCAGGACAACCAGAAAAGTGATCTTCTTCACAAATTGAAAATTTGAGATAATTATTGTCGGAATCGTCATCACATTTTACATCAAAGCAGCAAAATAAAGGACTACCATCCTTTTTCACTTTTCTGCAAGCGTCTGCACAAACTCTCCCATCTCTTTATTCGTAAGATACCTCCATGTGCCACGACCACTTGTCAAAATAGAGATTGCCGCCTTTCCACTCGACTTCGCCGCGCTGAAAATCATATGGCTCACTCCTGAAGTGCTTTTTCCCAGGTGTGAAGGGCTGGCTGATATCATCATTGACAATCAGCCGATAAGCATCAATGCCAGTGATATAAAAGTCTCTGATTTTTTCATTCTGGCTCTCCTGCAGTCCAAAAGACTGATCCAGCGGTACCCAGCCGAAACCTTCAAACCATACTTCACACCAATCGTGCAGGTTGACGGCTCCCGGATGCAGCATCCATCCGCTTTGCCATTTGACAGGAATGCCGGCATATCTGGCCAATGTCATAAAGAGCAGCGTCTGCATGCCACAATCACCGTGATGATTTTCCAGCACAAATCCGGGGATATCAGGCATTACACTGTACTCCAAGGCACTGGCCCATGTAACCGAATCGTTGATCCAGCGGTATATTTTTCTTACTTTATGTAATGGATTAGTTTCATCCTGTAATATTCTCTTGGCAAGAGACTTGATTCTAGGATTAAAAATTATTTGCGGCGGCTTCTCCGCTACATAAACCTGGTACAGCAAATCCTCTTGCTGGTAAGGCCGCATCATTTCGGGAGTCAACTGGAAGGATTGTGCAAACGAGGTAAATTGTATTTCTGAATGAAAGACTGTAGGCAGATTGGCCGTTGCACTCTTTTCGAGGTAGAGTGATCGCTGAAAATCTGAGGCCGGAGAAACAGTGTGTTGAATTGGGTCTGTCTGCAGCAGCTTTACATTTTGCTGTCTTGAATGGTTTTCCCTGGGGAAAGGCATCCAACATCGAATCATCTCACCGGGAGGAACGGCATTGGGGGCAACCGTTATGGTGTAGGAGAGTTTCATTTTAACTGGGTTGGCCAGCTCACCGAAGTGTTGGGTGCTTTTCAAAACTTCCGCCAGGTTGGCCAACTTAAAATGAGCGAGTGAATCCTGCTCAGGACCATCCTTCTGAGTTTTCAAACCATTGTAAGTGCTATCCAGCCTGAAGATGTTGCCAATGCTGTTCTTGAAATAGAATTTTTTATTGTCAATTGGTAAAAAATCAATTTTGTGTTCTTTCTCGAGCCTTCGCAATTCATTTTTGTCAAAAAATGGGTTGTATTTCCGCATCCTTTTGATGACATCGCTGTCAGTTAAGGTGAATTCCTTTTTGATCCGTACAATTGTCTCGAGCAAAGAATCGATTTTTGTGCATTCTGTCGCTGAATGAGTTTCTGATTTAAGCACTTGTCCAGCCATGGAAGCAGCAGCCTTTAAATCACCTCTTTGGATCAGCTTTTCGATCCGGGAAATAACCATGTCGCCGGAGTCAGAGGTGCATCCGGACAAACAGAGGAAAAATATTGTCAGCGTCAAATTTAGAAACTTGCGAACCATATGCTAAAATTAAATAAAATCGGTTAGAATGGAGCGTACGGCTTCCCTTTCGTTTCGATTGGGGTCCAAAATCCTCCATGTTGGGGGTCTCTGAGTTGCCGGATAGAAAAAGATTGGCACATTTTGTCAACTTTGCTCAAGGTAATCTTTCAAAAAGATGCGGTTGAAGAAGCCTCCGCCATGTCATAGTCGAAATTAACATTAAATAGGTAATTTTTCATATTGGTCATACTCATCACGGGCTGCCAGATTAATTTTGATATTTTATTTATCTTTACATAGACAAGTGATGCAATTAGGAGCTTGAGCTTGTTGCAATTCGCTTCATTTGAAGCGTTGGAAACAACTTAAAATTACACGGGTGATATTAATTGCAGACTCGGGATCCACAAAATGTGACTGGAAACTGATCTCCTCCTCAGGCAAGACGGAATCCCTTTGTACCTCAGGCATCAACCCGTTTTTCAGATCAGCCGATTCCATCCATGAAGAGTTGTTGGTTGCACTCCTTCCTGGCCTGAAGGAGAAGGTCGACCAGATACATTTTTATGGCTCCGGCATCATCAATGATGAAAAAGCAAATGTCATTCGATTGGCCCTGGGAAAGCTCTTTCCAACTGCCGGAATTGAACTCTTCAGCGACATCGTTGCTGCATCCAGGTCGCTGTTTGGCACCAATCAGGGAATTGCATGCATTCTGGGAACAGGATCCAATGCTTGCCTCTATGACGGGCAAAAAGTTGTTGAGGGGATTTCTCCGCTTGGCTTCATCCTTGGGGATGAGGGAAGCGGAGCGGTACTGGGCAGAAGATTGTTGGGTGACTTCTTTAAAGAGGTCATGCCGGAACCATTGCGAAAGAAATTTGAGCAAGAATATCAACCAATCAGGGCCGAAGTCCTTCAACGTGTGTACAAAGCGGAGAGACCAAACCAATATCTGGCGTCGTTTGTCCCGTTTCTCTCCGAAGAGCTTTCTACCGACTATGCCAAAGAGTTGGTGAAAGGCAGTTTGAATGATTTCTTTCAACGGAATGTCATCAAAATTTCTGATTACAAATCCTACTCCATTGGATTTGTTGGATCGGTAGCCTATCATTTCAGGGAACTTGTTGCAGAGACATGTGACAACTACCACCTCAACTGTCAGGCAATTCTTCAGAATCCCCTGGAGGAACTTGTAAAATATCACCTGAACAATCCTATTTGAATCTCCAAAAATGAATTCAGAAAGCATTACAGAAAAAGATTCTCTTTACCAGGACCTCGAAAAGATGTCGGTAATGGAGTTGCTTCTTCACATCCATGAGGAGGATAAAAAGATATTGCCTGCTGTTGGAGCAGCAATTCCAAAGATCGAAGAGTTGGTTGAGAAAATGTTTCAAAGGATGAAGTTGGGCGGAAGACTTTTTTACCTCGGAGCCGGCACAAGTGGCAGATTAGGGATATTGGATGCTTCGGAGATCCCTCCGACATTTGGTGTGGGTCACGGTCTTGTAATCGGGATGATTGCCGGGGGAGACAGGGCCATTCGCAAAGCGGTGGAGGCTGCTGAAGACGACGAAGAGATGGGCTGGAATGAACTTGTGAAACAGGATATCAATGAATTGGATACAGTAATTGGAATTGCGGCTTCAGGCAGAACCCCCTATGTGGTGGGTGCTGTAAAAAAGGCAAGGGAACACAAGATATTGACGGCCTGCATAGTTAACAATCCGGGCAGTATCCTTGCCGGGATTGTGGACATAGCCATCGAAGCAATTGTTGGGCCTGAGTTTGTGACTGGGAGTACCCGCATGAAATCAGGAACCTCTCAGAAAATGATCCTGAACATGATTACCACCTCCGTGATGATCAAGTTAGGTCGAGTGAAAGGCAACAAAATGGTCAACATGCAACTTACCAATCAAAAACTCGTTCACAGGGGTACCCGGATGATTGTGAGCGAACTGGGATACAGTGAGGCCAAAGCCAAGCGACTTCTCTTACTGCACGGTTCTGTCAATGACGTTCTTGAGGCAGCAAAAAACGAAAAATGAAAAAGAAGCCGCCCCATTTTTTAATTGAGACGGCTTCTTCTTTATTTCATTACTTGTCTGATCAGGTCAGGTATTTCACTTGGGATTTTGGCAACTTTGACGCCAACTCGCTCGAAAGCCTTTATTTTCTCTTCGGCAGTACCGCTCCCGCTGGAGATAATCGCACCGGCATGACCCATGCGTTTCCCGGGAGGCGCCGACTGGCCGGCAATGAATGCAACAACAGGTTTCGTGACGTGATCCTGAATGAACTGGGCTGCACGTTCCTCCGCATCTCCGCCAATTTCGCCAATCAGGACGATTGCCTCAGTTTCCGGATCATCCTGAAACATCTGCAAAAGCTCAAGATAATAGAGTCCTGCCACCGGGTCTCCACCTATGCCAACACAAGTACTCTGACCAATGTGGTTACTGGTTAATTGGTAAACCATCTCATAGGTAAGCGTCCCACTGCGGCTCATCAATCCAACATTCCCTTTCAGAAAAATATTTCCAGGCAAAATGCCCACGAGTGCGGCATCCGGAGAGATCAATCCCGGACAGTTTGGACCTATCAGTTTGGTCCCTTTTTTAGCCAGGTAAGGCATAACTTTTACCATGTCGAGCGTTGGGACTCCTTCTGAGATGGCGATAACCAGCTCAATACCTGCCTCAGAGGCTTCAAGAATGGCATCTGCCGCGAGATGGGCAGGTACGAAGATGATGGAAGTATTCGCTCCCGTCGCTGTGACCGCTGCTTCTACTGTATTGAAAACGGGAATGCCATCCACGGTTTGACCACCTTTCCCCGGAGAGACACCTGCCACTACGTTTGTACCGTAAGCTTTCATTTTACCGGCATGGAAACTTCCATCCCTGCCTGTGATTCCCTGTACCAATAGTTTTGTATTCTGATTGACTAAAATGCTCATAGCTTCTTAAATAAGGAGGTTCTTAATTTTTTGCACACAATTCAATGGCTTTTTGAGCAGCCTGACTCATGGTCTCCACGATGGGAAGATTGGCCTGTTTCAGAATCTCAAGCCCTTCCCTGGAGTTGGTTCCGGAGAGACGAACAACAATGGGAACCTCCACTTTTATTTTGTCCAATGCGATGACCAGCCCACGGGCCACATCGTCACACCGGGTAATTCCACCAAAAATATTGATCATAACCACCTTCACGTTTTTATCGGATAGAATGAGGTTCATTGCATCAATTACTTTTTGCGGATTGGAACTGCCACCGATATCGAGGAAGTTCGCGGGTTCGCCGCCGAAATATTTGATCAGATCCAGAGTGGCCATGGCCAGTCCGGCCCCATTGACCATGCAGCCAATCGATCCATCCAGACGGATGTAGGTGAGCCCCTTTTCCTTGGCGTCCAGTTCCTTTAATTCATCCTCGGTAGGTTCGTTCAGCGCTTCAATTTCTGGTTGACGGAACAAGGCATTGTCATCAAAATTCATCTTTCCGTCGAGTGCAAGAAGCTGACCTTCTGCAGTAATAACGAGCGGATTGATCTCCACCAGCGAGGAGTCGGTATCCATAAATATTTTGTAGAGTTTCTGAAAAAGATCGGCGCCCTGTTTCACAAGACTGAAATCAGTAAATAGTGCAAAAGCTATTTTTCTGGCGAGAAAGGGAGTTAAACCCAGGTCCGGATCAATGACGAATTTGTGGATCGCATCGGGATTTTCCTTGGCTACCTCCTCAATTTCAACGCCGCCTTCACTGCTTGCCATAAAAATGACGGATTTGGAATTGCGGTCAATGGTCAATCCAACATAAAACTCAGAGGAGAATTTCACCCCTTGTGCAATCAGGATTTTTTCTACTGTATATCCCTTGATATCCATGCCCAGAATCTTTCCTGCCAATTCTGGCACCTCCTCCTTCGTTCTGGCCAGTTTGACGCCTCCGGCCTTACCTCTGCCACCCGCCAATACCTGTGCCTTGACAACCACCGGAAGCCCAAGTTTTTCTGCGGCAGTCACTGCTTCTTCTACCGTGTAACACACCACTTCATTGGTGACAGGAATCCGATAGCGGGAAAAAATCTCCTTTGCTTGATATTCGTGAATCTTCATATCTATATAATTTGATTAAAATAAGCTCAGTAACGGAAAATTTGATTTTTTGCCAATTTGAATTTTTTGCTTGAAAAGTTTAGTTTGTTAATTCGTCGTGAAATTAAATAAATTTTATAAAAAGATTTAATTTAGCACTTCTAATTATTCCCCATGAGCAAGAAATTATTCTCCAAAATTCAAATGTATACTTTCATGGTCATCGGATTGGCCATGTATGCTTTTGGGGTGACGGCTTTTTTAATTCCATTGAAAATTACGGCAGGAGGTGTCACCGGAATCTCCATGTTGATCTTCTATTCTACAGGAATCCCTACGGGATATCCCTATTTTATCATCAACAGCTTTCTTGTAGTGCTGGCAATTCGGATTCTGGGTACCAGTTTCGGATTAAAAACACTTTTTAGTATGGTGGTTATCTCTATATTACTCAATGTAATGCAGATATTCATTAAAGAACCACTTGTCAAAGATATCTTTCTTTCGTCGGTATTGGGAGGCATATTGGGTGGAGTGGGTCTGGGCATTACTTTCAACCAGGGTGGTAGCACTGGTGGTACGGATATCATTGCCATGATCATCAACAAATACCGTAACATCAGTCCGGGGAGGATCATCATGTACTGTGATGTCATCATCATTACCTCTTCTTATTTTCTGACGCACTCTGTCGAAAAGCTTGTCTACGGATACGTGACCATGTGGATTGTTGCCTATTCGATAGACGCATTTCTTACGGGTGCCCAGCAATCCGTGCAGCTGTTCATCTTCTCAGAAAAGTATGAACAGATTGCAGACTTCATCAACACCGAATCCAGAAGAGGTTTGACCATCATTGAAGGTACCGGATGGTACACCAAGAAACAGGTGAAAATGATCATGACAGTGGTCAAGAAGAGAGAATCACCGATGATTTTTCAAAAAATTAAGGAGATTGACCCTGAGGCCTTCATCTCACAAGGATCTGTCATGGGTGTCTACGGAAAGGGGTTTGATGAAATCAAACTTTAAATCATTCCTCTCCCGCCAGATTCATAAACTGGGGCAACGATCCGGCCGGAGAAAATATCTTCCCGAATGGATGCTTGGTTTAGCCCTGGTTTTGTTGCTCCTCTTTACATTTTCCCGGATCATGTGGTACAACTACATGATCCCGACAGTGGATCAGAAGGATGACATTCTGCTGGTTGAGCCAAAACTCCTGTTTGGACTTCCGGTAGATTCCTTCCACGTTGAGGAGAACAACGTCAGAACCAACGAAAGTCTTTCGGACATATTGAAGGACAGGGGTGTTTCAGGACAGATCATCGACAAAATTGCCCATTTGCCTGCTTCCGTTTTTGACCTGAGAAAAATGAAGGTAGGAAACGACTATGCCGTATTCTACTCCCGCGATTCACTAAGAATTCCGATGTATTTTGTATATGCCGAAAATCCCGTTAATTACTTTCAATACAGGCTTTCACTGGATTCCTGCCGTGTAATTCCCGGTAAAAATGAGGTGAAGAGTGAGCGGAAGCTGGCAACCGGCATCATCAATACATCCCTTTGGAATGCGATGAAGGAGAACAATCTGGATCCAATGTTGGCGATTCAGTTGTCAGATCTCTTTGCCTGGACGATCGACTTCTTTGCCATTCAGAAAGGAGACAGTTTCACGGTACTTTACGATCAGAATTATGTCAAGGGGGAAAAAATAGGAATCGGGACGATTCATGCGGCCATTTTTAACGCTTCCGGCCAGGATTATTACGCCATTCATTTTGAACAAGAGGATGGACAAAGTTATTTTGACGAACAGGGAAGAAGCATCAGAAAAGAATTTCTGAAAGCCCCGCTGAAGTTCTCCAGGATCAGTTCTCGATTTTCGGCAGCCAGGATGCACCCGGTGTTACGGATCGTGCGACCGCATTACGGAGTTGACTATGCCGCGCCAACCGGAACGCCCGTCTTCTCCATTGGGGATGGAGTTGTTCAGGCCAAAGCCTATCAACCAACTGGCGGTGGAAATTTTTTGAAAATCAGGCACAATTCGGTCTATACGACCACCTACATGCATCTCTCCAAATTTGGAGAGGGAATCCAAGCAGGAACTAGGGTAAAGCAGGGGCAGTTGATTGGCTATGTTGGGGCTACGGGTTTGGCCTCCGGACCGCATTTGGATTTTCGGGTTTTCATGAATGGCTCTCCAGTTGATCCGCTGAAGTTAAAATCACCACCCGCCAATCCTGTTAGTCAGTCAAATATGGCAAGTTTCCAGCAGAACAGGGATAAATTTCTGCGTGAAATCAAGAACGCCAGACTGGCAGGTACGAAAAAGAGATAGCAATTGCGTGATTAGGCTTTATTCTCATCTGCCAGGGTCACATCCGCAACAAATTGTCTGATTTGCTGTTCATCATCTTTCTTACAGATCAGCAAAATCCTTTGGGATTCTACGACAATATAATCTTCCAGACCCTGAATCACGGCGATCTTATCCTGCGGCAGGTTTACGATGCAACCCTTGGTTTCATAGAGGAAAATTTTGGATCCGGAAATGGCATTTCCCTCGTTGTCGTGCGGATGATTTTCGTACAAAGAACCCCAGGTTCCAAGGTCCGACCATCCAAAATCTGCCGTTAGAACAAAAACATTGTCGGCCTTCTCCATGATTCCATAATCTATGGAGATATTAGGGCATTCGGAGTAAGTCTTGTTGATAAAAAAACATTCATCCGAAGTGTTGATCAGTTTCTTGCCACTGTCGAACAATGCGTTCACATCTGGTAGATATTTTTCAAAAGCGTGCAGGATCGCGGAAGCTGACCAAACAAAGATTCCGGAGTTCCAGTAAAACTCGCCGGTATCCACAAATACCTGAGCCATGGCACGATCCGGCTTCTCAGTAAAGGTCTTCACCTTGTAGAGATTGTCAAAATGGTTGAATTCCATTTTCTCACTCACCTGAATATAGCCGTATCCGGTCTCCGGTCTGGAGGGTTGAATGCCGAGGGTAACAAGAACCTCCTTTGCCTCGGCAAATTGCAGCCCTTTTTCAATCTCATTCAAAAACAGGTCCTCTTTCAGGATGAGGTGATCGGAGGGTGATACGACAATCTTGGCAGTAGGGCAGATGCTCAATATTTTATAGGTGGCATAGGCAATGCAGGGAGCCGTGTTTCTCCTAAGTGGCTCTAGCAAAACCTGAGATTCAGCAAGCTGAGGCAGTTGATTCATTACCAGGTCTTTGTACTTTTCGCTTGTAACAACAAAAACATTTTCGGCAGGCATAATGCGGTTGAAACGTTCGAAGGTAAGCTGCAGCAGGGTCTTCCCAATTCCCAGAATGTCGATAAACTGCTTTGGCCGGTCGGCGGTACTTAATGGCCAAAAACGGCTTCCGATTCCGCCGGCCATAATGACGCAATAGTTTCTACAATTTCCCATGATCAGGCTATTTTGATCAAAAATAACTTATTTTTTCAGATTTATCTCATAATCCAACCTAAAAGGGATTCACAATTCACTTCCGGCCTTTATTTAAATATTTGTACTTTTACAAAAAAAATCCATGAGGATTTTAAGCGAAATAGGAAGCTATTTTTTATTGATGTACCGGGTCTTCAGCAAGCCTGAGAAGAGTCGTATCTATTGGCGTCAGTTATTGCTGGAGATCGAAAAACTTGGCATCAACTCGTTGGCAATTGTTGCCATCATCTCCGTTTTTATGGGTGGAATCATTACCCTGCAGTTAACTTACAACATGTCAAATCCCCTGATGCCATCTTATCTCATTGGGCTTGGGAACCGTGATACGCTTATTCTGGAGTTCTCCTGTACGGTGCTAAGTTTGATGATGGCAGGGAAGGTAGGATCGAACATTGCCTCCGAAATTGGCAGTATGCGGGTCACTGAACAGATTGACTCACTTGAGCTCATGGGAGTCAATTCCGCTTCCTTCCTGATTCTGCCAAAAATTGTGGCGGTTGTATTCATCAGCCCGATTCTCTTTATCCTGAGTGTTTTTTGTGGAATCATCGGGGGATTGATTGCAGGTCCTCTTTCGGGAGTAGTGACAGTAGCACAATACATGGGAGGAATAAGGACCATGTTTGTTCCTTTTTATGTGACTTTTTCCATCATTAAAACCCTGGTGTTTGGGTTTTTAATTGCAACTGTTCCTGCCTTTCAGGGTTATAATGTCCAGGGAGGTGCACTTGAAGTTGGCAAGGCCAGTACCCGCTCTGTGGTAAACACCAGCATCCTGATACTTTTCTTTGACTTGATTCTAACTCAATTGTTGTTCAAATGATCGAAATTAGAAACATAAGGAAATCATTTGAGGGAAGGCCCATTTTAAAAGATATCAGTACGCTTTTTGAAAAGGGGAAGACGAACCTGATTATAGGTCAGAGCGGTTCCGGTAAGACGGTGCTTTTGAAATCTATCGTCAGGCTGCTTGAAGTGGACGAGGGTGAGATTCTTTTTGACGGCAGGGATGTCAGAAAAATGAACTTCAGGGACCTCAAGCAATTGAGGCAGGAGATGGGGATGGTATTTCAGGGAGGAGCTTTGTTCGATTCGCTGGATGTGGCAGACAATGTGAGATTTCCAATGGATATGTTCACGACCATGAGTTCAGGAGAAAAGGACAGGCATGTAGATTTTTGCCTCGACCGGGTAAACATCAAGGGTGCACACCGTCTGTTTCCTTCCGAAATTTCAGGAGGAATGCGGAAAAGGGTGGCCATCGCCAGGGCGATCGCCCTGAATCCAAAATATCTCTTTTGTGATGAACCCAATTCCGGACTGGACCCCGTAACCTCTATCCTGATAGACAACCTTATCAAGGAGATCACGGTTGAATTCGACATCACTACCCTCATCAATACACATGACATGAACTCCGTCATGGAGATAGGTGACAACATTTTATTTATATCCAATGGGGAAAAGGGATGGGAAGGGAATAATACCCAGGTGCTTTTTACCAGAAACAGAAAATTGAACGAATTTGTTTTTGCTTCACCTCTGTCAAAGAGAATTCGTGATTTGAAACAACGAGAGGACGACGAATGAAAAAATATTACTACCTGACCATTTTTATACTGATGCTTTTGGTTGCCTGCGAGAGTAGTCATTTGCCAGATGGAGTTTTGACCAAACGAAAGATGGTTCCTATTCTGGTGGACATTCATCTTTCGGAAGCAGTGTTCAATCAGCGTTTCAGTATCGCCATGGTCAGAGACAGCCTGCCTGAGGATCTCTACCTATCAATTTGCAAAAAATACAAGATAGAACGCACCACCCTGGAAAAATCGCTTCACTATTACGGGAAGCATACGGGCGAATTTATCCCTATTTATGATCAGGTTCTGAATGTGTTGAATGAGATGGAGGTGAATGCCAAACGAGATTCGGTCAGGCCTGTTCATCCCGGTGGGTTCGACAGGGATACCTCCAAAATTAAAAAGTCTTCTCCTGCTGCCAAAACAAGTGCGGAGATTAAATGAGGCTTTTTTGATAACCTACACATGCGTAAACTGTCTGCACATCTTATCCTTGATGGCCTTGGAAACAGCTATTCCAAAGGTCTCCTGACCATCGGCAACGACGGCACGATTTTGGATATACAGGATACCGGAGGAAAATTGCAGGAGGCTGCAGGCATTGAATTCCACAGCGGGATATTGGTGCCAGGTTTTATCAATGCACACTGCCACCTTGAATTGTCGCATCTGGTGGATGTTTTTCCGGAAGGTGCAGGTCTTGTCCCATTTTTAAAAATGGTGGTGGATCAGAGGACCAATGAGCCAGAATTAATGGCAACAGCCGCTGAGAAGGCGGATTTGCTGATGCAAAAAAATGGCATTGTTGCTGTGGGTGATATTTCCAATGGAACCAGTGCCTTCGAAATAAAGGCGAATTCCAAAATTGACTACTTCACCTTCCTGGAAACACTTGGATTCAGCCCTTCGCGTGCCGAGAAGGCGTTTGAATGGGGTAGGGCCTGTGCTTCCAGTGCCGAGAAGTTGGGCTTAAAATGCTCCATCGTGCCACATGCGCCTTATTCCGTTTCTGCTCATCTTTTCCGGTATATAGCAACTGAGGCTCTTCGATCCGGGTTGCCGTTATCGATTCACAGTCAGGAATGCCGCGAAGAAGATGAACTTTACAAAACGGGTACGGGAGGGATGTTCTCTCACCTACGGGACAATCTATCCGTCGATACATCCTTTTTCCACCCTACCGGCAGAAGTGCGTTGAGAAGTACCCTTGAATTTTTGCCACCTCAGAATCATCTCTTGCTTGTTCATAATCTATATACGGAAGAGGAAGACCTTGCTTACATCCGTGGAGTAAGAAGTCTGGACAAAACCTGGTTTGTTCTATGTCCCTGTTCCAATCTCTACCTTCAAAACAGAGTCCCGGACGTAGCACTTTTCAGGAAAAATGATCTGCAAATTTGCCTCGGAACGGATAGCCTGGCCTCCAATCACCAACTCTCCATCCTGGCCGAAATGAAAATCCTTCAGGATAAATTTCCAACTATCCCGCTTGGTGAACTGATCCGCTGGGCGACCTTCAACGGTGCAAACGCACTTGGATTGGGCGACAAAAAAGGTTCTTTGGAGGTTGGGAAACGACCGGGTCTCAACTTGTTGACGGGTGCCGATCTCAATGCCCAAAGGCTATTGCCCGGAACCAAAGTAAAAAAATTGTGTTAAAATGAATTCCATCCAACAGCTACTGCATTATGGCCACATTTCTATTTGATCAAACCATATTTGGACCTGTAATCAGCAGGAGGCTTGGGGTATCCCTTGGAATCAACCTGCTTCCCAATGATACCAAGGTTTGTTCCTTTGATTGCATCTATTGTGAATGTGGCTGGAATCCGGACCGGAAGGAGCACCCGGTCCATCTGCCAAAAAGGGCGGAGGTACGGTCGGGCCTCAGACAAAAGCTGACCGAAATGAAGGCAGAAGCGCTGTTGCCGGACGTGATCACCTTTGCCGGGAACGGCGAACCAACCATGCATCCTGATTTTGCGCCCATCATAGCCGACACCATACAGTTAAGGAATGAGTTCGCTCCCAAATCCAAAATTGCTGTTTTGTCCAATTCCACGATGCTCCACAAGGAGCGCGTCGTAGAGGCATTGAAAACAGTGGATGACAACATCCTTAAACTTGATTCCGGCGTTGAGGAAACTATCCGGCTACTGAACAAACCGGTTGGAAAGTTTGATCTGCCCACGCTGGTGACTCAACTGAAGAAATTTGAGGGTTCGCTCATCATTCAAACGATGTTTTTAAAAGGCTCTTTCGAAGGCCGAACCTTCGACAATACCACCGAACCGGAAATTGAAAGCTGGATCAGTCTTTTGAAAGAGATACAGCCCAGAAGTGTTATGATCTATTCCGTTGCGAGGGATACACCGGCTGAAAACCTCATTGGGATCAAACTGACCAAGCTAAGGGAGATTGGCAAAAGGGTGGAAAAGGAAACCTCCCTGCACGTGCAGGTGACTGGTTGAACGAGACTGCAAATCTTGGCAAAATGAGCTGACAGTTGGATTTTTGGATTCACGGTAGTGAAGAATCCTTTAATAATCAGGAGAAACAACCAAAATATTGATGGAAATAAACATTTTACAATTGACGGAAGGGGCAAAACAGGCGACGGGTACTACCGTCGTTATCGATGTCTTCAGGGCCTTTTCAACTGCTTGTTATCTTATTGGATCTGGTGCGGAGCAGATTATTCCGGTAGAAAAGGTGGAAGAGGCCTTGCAATGGAAAATGCAACTTCCGGATGCCATTCTGTTGGGTGAAAGACACGAAAAAAAGGTCGATGGATTTGATTTCGGTAATTCTCCAACCCATCTTTCGGGTCTCGATTTCTCGGGAAAGACCATCGTAATGACTACCAGTTCCGGCACAAAGGGATTGATGAACGCGACCGGTGCTGATGAGATTCTGACGGGTAGCTTTGTCAATGCGGGTGCCATTATCCGTTACCTGGCACACAAGCGTCCCGCGACCATCAGTTTGGTATGCATGGGTTACGAAGGGAAGTGGCCCACGCAGGAAGATACTTTTCTGGCCGATTACCTGAAAGCAAAGTTATTGGGTCAATCAACAGATTTTCAGCAAATGAAAGAGATGCTGCGTACCGGAGACGGAGCCCGACTGCTAGATCCTGCCAACCACACCTGGTCACCGGCGGGGGATTTTGACAGATGTCTGGATCTGGATAGGTTTGATTTTGTCTTAAAATTAACGGCAGAATCTGGTATTAATGTACTCAAAGCAGTGAAAACTTTCTGAAACAGAGGCTCCCGCACTTTTGCATCCAAAGAGTCTTTAATTCATAATTACCTGAGCTCACATTGGTCACTTTAGTTTATGCGTCATGAAAAAATACGATTTCGATGAGATAATTCCCAGAAAGGGAACCAATTGCGAAAAATATGATCATCTGGAGAGTCACTTTGGGAATGGAGATGCCATCCCACTGTGGGTGGCAGACAGTGATTTCAGGGTTCCTGATTTCGTCACGGCAGCAATTCGTTCCAGGGCTGACCATGAAATTTATGCCTATTCGTACCGGCCAGACGGCTATTTTGAATCCATCATCAGGTGGCAAATGGCCAGGCACCAGTGGACGGTGGAACGGGAAATGATCCTGCCAACCCAGGGAGTCGTTTCCACTCTCGCTTCACTGATTATGGCCTTTACGGAAGCCGGAGACGGGATAGTCATACAGCCCCCTGTCTATACTCCGTTCTTCTCTTGTGTCAGGGATTGTGGCAGAAGGGTGGTCGAGAATCCTTTGAAACTTGATCACGGAAGGTATACTTTTGATCTGGAGGACCTCTTGTGCAAGATTGATGGCAGGACAAGGTTGCTGATCTTGTGCAATCCTCACAACCCTGTGGGCAGGGTTTGGTCTAAAGAAGAACTTGAAAAACTTGGAGATATATGTTTGAAAAACAATATATTGATAGTGTCAGATGAAATTCATTCAGATCTGATTTTCAGTGGTCAGAGTCATCTGCCATTGCCAAAAATTTCTGTAGAACTGGCCGGGAACTGCATTGTCTGCATGGCTCCCAGTAAGACTTTCAACATTGCCGGGCTTGCCACCTCCTATGTGATCATTCCCGATAAGGTCATCCGGCATAAATTTGATCGTTTTTTGCGGACTTTGCACCTAACGAGTGGCAATTTGTTCGGGAATGTTGCAGTGGAAGCAGCCTATGCATACGGCATGGAATGGGTCAGGCAGCAGAATGAATACCTGGAAGGGAACCGGGATTTCCTGCTTGGTTTTTTTGAAGCGAAAATGCCAAGGGTGAAGATGGTGTTTACGGAAGCAACCTATCTGGCATGGTTGGATCTTCATGAATATGGCCTGATCGAAGCTGAGATGAACAGAATGCTGATCGACAAGGCTGGGGTGGTTCTGAACAAGGGATCCATTTACGGGAAAGAGGGAGACGGATATTTCAGGTTGAATTTTGCCTGTCCGCGTCAGATTCTTGAGAAGGCCTTGATTCAGATGGAAAGGGTGTTGGGGGCCTGATCTGGATTATTTGGTCCTGGAAACTACCTGTGTGGCGAAGTTTCGCAACTCTGTTTTTCCGGGATCCGGTATGTTTAACTGTTGCAAGGTGTCCATCGCCATTTCGTAGTAGGCTTTCATCATTTCCCTGGTCGCGTTGTCGGCTCCGGCGTCGGAGAATATTTTTCTGACGGATTCGATCTTTTCCTTCTTGTCAAATTCGGTTTTCCTCATCCACTCTTTCAGGGATTGCCGGTTTTTTTCACCACTCAGCTCAAGCGCCTTGATCAGGATAAAAGTCTTCTTGTTTTCACAAATATCGCCGCCTATCATTTTTCCAAAGGAGTTCTCTTGGCCGTAAACATCCAGCCAATCATCCTGAAGCTGAAAGGCGATGCCAATTTGAATCCCGAATTGATAGAGCAATTGACAGCTTTTTTCATCGGCCCCAGCGATAAGCGCACCGGTTTTCAGACTGCATGCAATTAATACTGCAGTTTTTAACCTTATCATTGTCAGATATTCAGATTCCGATACTTCATCTTTCACTTCATATTCCATGTCATATTGCTGGCCTTCGCAGACTTCGAGTGCGGTAGTCGAGAATAGGGAGAGTAGTGGTGCTATTTTGGAATTTTCGCAGCGGGAAAGAAATTGGAAGGCCAGGATCGACATGGCGTCACCGCTGAGAATGGCGCTATTCTCGCTGTATTTGAGATGGACGGCCGGCATCCCTCTGCGAATGGAAGCATGGTCCATGATATCGTCGTGCAGCAGTGTAAAATTGTGAAAGAGCTCAAGGGCAGCAGCTGCCGGGAAAGCAATTTGAGGTGTTTCCGAAAAAAGGGAGGCGGCATGCAGTGCCAGAACCGGTCTGATTCTTTTGCCCCCCCCCACCAGGGAATAGGCAATGGGCTCATAGAGCCGTTGGGGAGCTGTGGCTTTTAAGGTTTGAATCTCTTTTTGAAACTCTTTTTCAAAAAAATCGAGAAGATTTTGGAAGCTGAGCATGGCATCATTGTTTCGGAGGGAAGAGAAGAGCGGTTGCAACCTGGTATGGTCGCCTTCCCTTGAGAGGAACTTTGGAGTGGAATGGATGACCCTGCACAAGCCTCGGGGGGAGGGCCATACAGGGGTGAAAAGGGGAACATCAATTATTGGTTCAACACCTCTTCGGTTTCCGGAACAAATTTTTCATCGCTGATCATCTTGCAATGGCCAATAAAACGTGCTCCGGGTTCAACAGAAAGTTTTCCCATGGTCAGGTTTCCGGTAATGGATGCACTGCCTTTGAGGGAAAGCAGGTCCTTGACCACGATCTCGCCATTCACATAACCCATTATTTCTGCACTTGAGCAACGAATGGTGCCATTGATCTTTGAGTCTGGACCAACTACGACCCTACCTTTGCAATCCAGATCTCCCACCAGAATTCCATCAATGCGAATATCTCCGTCAGATTCGATATTCCCTTTGATCTTGGTATCCTGGGCGATGGTATTCAGGGCTTTTACTTCGCTAATGACTGGTTTTGACATGATTGATTGTATTGATCAGTTTAAAACGCCGATGAAGATAATCATTCGTTCTGATTTTAGGAAGATCAGAAACAAAAAAATCCCTATCGGGATTTTTTAGACAATTTGTCTGGAGAGTGCAAAAGGCGACTTGTCAGTTCGGACAATTAGACTGTTGCGCTCTTTTCGATTGCTAATTTTCCCCTGTAATATCCGCATTCTGCGCAAACGGTATGATATTTTACCGCTGCACCGCAGTTTGAGCAGGATGAAATTTGTGCCGGGATCGCTTTGTCGTGCGTCCTGCGCTTATCTCTTCTTGTACTGGAGTGTTTGTGCTTAGGATGTGCCATTTTAAATAGTCTTTACTTTAATTACCAATAATTTTTCTTAACTCATTCCATCTGGGGTCATCCGGTTCTTCCAAGTTGTTGCCATGGTACCTGAGTTCTTCCAGTTTCCTGATCATCACCGGATCGCACAGGCTCTTGCCATTTTCACCATCTGGATGAACTCTCCTGATGGGCAAACTCAAAATCACGAATTCATAGATAAACTGAGCGATCTCAACCTGAAAATCGTTTGGATGAAGGTAGATCAATTCTGCTTCATCTTCGACAGGTTTTTCACTGAATTTGACCAACAGCTTTCTATGGCTCTCAACGGGATAGATGAAATTTTCCAAACAACGGTCGCAGATTAGCTCAACGACTCCGCTGATAGAGAATGAAAGACTTAGATAGGTAGAACGTTTTTCGAGTTCAACCTGAACCTTTAACTCCCCCTTCTCCACCTCAGATGTTTCAAATTCGGCAAAGAAGCGATCATTTACAGTAAAATCAAACTGATGCTTTCCCTCACTCAATCCTGAAAAGGGAAGAGTATATTGCGAAAGGTAGTTCATAATTATCCCTGTTAAAAAGCTTGGCAAAGGTATAAAAAATTATTACACAAATGTGGAAATGAAATAATTTGATCATTTGTAGATGTGGAAAAGTGGAATTTGGCGTCGGATGGGGGAAGAGATGAGAAGAAGTAATGGAAATCGACGGCAAACAGATTATGCCTCCTTTCAAAACATGATTTTTCTGACGGCTTCGCAAATTCCGTCTGCATCGAAACCGCATTCGTGGTAAAGTTCCTGTTGGGTTCCTTGCTCGATGAATCTATCCGGTACGCCAAGTCTGACAACCGTCTTATTTACTCCTGCGGCAGCAAGGTATTCGAGTACGGCACTGCCGAATCCACCGCTGATCACGCCATCTTCCACGGTGATGATCTTGTCGAAGCGGTCAGTTACCTCTTCCATGATCTCCTGATCTATCGGCTTAACAAATCGCATGTCATAATGGGCCACAGAGATCTGTTCGCCGGAGAGTATTTTGATTGCTTCTGACACAAAATTTCCGGGATGTCCTATGGAAAGGATGGCAACCTGGTTCCCATCGGTCATTTTTCTTCCCTTTCCAACCTCTATTTCGGCAAATTCTGTTTTCCAGAAAATGTGCATCCCGTTGCCTCGCGGGTATCGGATGGCGAATGGTCCCTTGTTGGGAAGCTGGGCAGTATACATCAGGTTCCTGAGTTCCACTTCATCCATGGGGGCCGATACCGTCATGTTGGGAATGCCCCTCATGAAGGACAAATCAAAAACACCGTGGTGTGTGGGTCCATCTGCTCCGACGAGTCCTCCCCGGTCCATGCAGAAGACGACGTTGAGCTTTTGGAGGGCCACGTCGTGGATGATTTGATCGTATGATCTTTGCATAAACGAGGAATAAATATTGACGAAAGGTATCTTTCCTGAAACGGCCATTCCCGCCGCGAAAGTTACTGCATGAGGTTCTGCTATGCCCACGTCGAAGGCCCTTGAAGGCATCTCTTCCATCATGATGTTCATGGAACACCCACTTGGCATGGCCGGAGTGACCCCCACGATCTCCTTGTTTCTTTTGGCCAGTTCCAAAAGGGTTTGACCAAAAACCATCTGATATTTCGGAACTTTGGTCCCGACACCTGATTCATTGAATATCTCCCCTGTCACTGCATCGAATTTGCCCGGGGCATGCCAGGTAGTGGCATCATTCTCTGCAGGGATAAATCCCTTCCCCTTTTTCGTGAGTACATGCAGGATCTTCGGACCCGGAATCTCTTTTAAATCTTTGAAAATCCTGGTTAGGGCAACGACATCGTGACCGTCGACAGGTCCAAAATAGCGAAAACCAAGCGCTTCAAACAGATTGCTATCGTCAAAAACCATTGATTTAACTGCGTGCTGGTGCTTTCTGAGCAGCAACAGCATTTTTTTCCCTGCCCTGCTGAAATGTTTAAGCACTTGCCAAACTCCGGATCTGAGACGGTTATAGGTTTTGGATGTTTGCATCCGGACAAAGTATCTGCTGAGACCTCCCACATTTGGGTCAATGGACATGTTATTGTCGTTCAGAATGACAAGCAGGTCGGCATTGGCACCTCCCGCGTTGTTCAGTCCTTCGAAAGCCATACCACCCGTCATGGAGCCATCTCCAATGACTGCAATGACCTTTCTGTCCTTCTCTCCGTTGAGTGCGGCGGCAATTGATATGCCTAGGGCCGCGGATATGGAGGTGGAAGAGTGTCCGACACCAAATGCGTCGTATTCGCTTTCTGACCGGTTGGGAAAACCGCTGATCCCTTTGTATTGCCTGTTGGTATTGAATTGCTTTCTTCTTCCGGTGAGAATCTTATGACCATATGCCTGGTGTCCGACATCCCAGATCAGTTTGTCGTAAGGAGTGTTGTATACGTAGTGCAAGGCGACGGTGAGTTCTACGACTCCCATACTGGCACCAAAATGTCCTGGATTGCAAGATGCCTCGCAAATGATCAACTCCCTGAGTTCGGCGCATACTTTTGGCAGATCCTTATCTTTAATTTTTCTGAGATCAGAGGGATAATCAATATTTTCAAGCAGCTTCGCCATTCAAAACAATCATTTTGTGCAACCGGAACCAATCTTTCCTGAGGTTGCAAAGATAGGCTTAAAATATTTATTTGGTTAACCAGGCAGATTTCAAGGTATGTGCCTCCAATGATTCAACGAAGAGTTCTCCTCCCAGTGTGTAAAGCTGGAGCGCATCTTCGCCTGGCGGTGGTGAAAAACAGGTGCTGATGCCCGATTCCCCGTGGTTGGCAAAAATCTCAATGGAAGATCTGTCAACCAGTATTTCAAGTTCAATTTTACCGTCAACCTGTTCAAGTGGCATTTTAATGCCATTGGCTTCCAGTATCTTCTTAACGGTATCGTAATGAAGGTCGGTTCCACTGGATTGTTTTCCATTGCGGACAATGAAGCCAAAGCTGTCGGAGGTTTTGGGCTGAAAAACTGCCTTGATGAAGAGGGCGTCACCGCTAATTCCGCTTACCAGGTTGCCATTTAGTCCGGGGATCAGGTTCTTGTCTTTCTTTTGCAGTTCGTGGTTGTACAGGGAAGAGAGTGCTGCAATGGGTTTTCTGCAAAGGAGAGTGCCTTTTTTGGTGATACGAAGGGATAATTCCGTAGGGAAGTTCATCTGTCCGTTGAAGGCCATTTCGGGAAATTCTCCACCTCTCATCCAGGCAATTTGAATCACTTTGCCGGCAGGAGCATCCAGAAGAGTCTGGGCGCCATAAAAGTTCTTGCCAAAGTCTAGCTTTTGCATTCCAGTTTCTGGTTTGAAAACCTGACCATCGAAGAGTCCGATCTTGTAGTCGCCTTCACCACTGATTGCCACATATTTTTTTTCATTGGGTTTCCCTTCGAACGACACCTCAAACAGATCAGGACACTCTCCGAATCCCTCCAGGTGACTGCAATATTTCCAATTCAGGAGGTCGGCAGAGCTAAAGAATGAGATTCCTGCCTTTTGAGATCCATCCCCTTTGGTGCGATAAAGTGCGAGGATCCACTTCCCGGAAGGTGCATGGTAAAAAACTTTGGGATCGTGCCCTTTTCCTTCAGGGACGAACAATATTGGATTTTTGGCATACCTGCTCCAGGTTAATCCCTTGTCGTTGCTATAGGCCAGATTTTGATTCCCAATGCTGTCGGCATAAAATATCAGGATGGGTTTTTCTTCGTTTTGTTTTAATCCGGTTACATTCATCGAATCAACCACTGCACATCCGGCCATTGGCGGAGCGGCTGACAAGGTTGTGGGTTTGTCGTTTGGACTAAATGCAAAGGGAAGCTGCTGCCAGTGAATGAGATCCTTACTCACTGCATGTCCCAGCTGGTCTTCATATATTTTGTTGCTGATGGATACATTGTGGAAAAACAGGTGATACTCTCCTTTGTATTTTACAAATCCCGCAGGTTCGAAAAGCCAGTTTTTTTGGGGAGAAAAATGGTATTGTGGCCTGTATTTTTCGTTGTAGCCTGTTTTGTCTGATTTGGCTGACAGGAACACAATCAGCAGCAGGATGGAATAATGTAAGTACTTCATAAATTGGGGAGTTATGCTAATGCTTCAACTTTTCAGGAATTTTTCAAATATACAGCTAATCTAAAAACTTTATCCGAGGGTAGTATTAATTCTCACAACGGATAAAATCTTACTTTTGATCTTTTGTTGTGCTGCCCAAAATTTTTGGTTAGCCGGGAGGAAATCGGCAGAAGCAGCTGTCTGTATACTCCCCCGTCTTTACCATTTCAAAGGCAATTAAAATTATGAATCAGCATGGTTAGAAATATTGAAATAATGGCTCCCGTGGGTTCGTATGAATCCTTGATGGCAGCTATTCAGGCCGGGGCAGGTTCCGTCTATTTCGGAGTGGAACATCTGAATATGCGGGCCAGATCGGCCAATAATTTCACCTTGGAGGACCTTAGGGAGATTTCGCGTCGGGCCGGAGCAGCAGGAGTCAAGACCTATCTGACTGTAAACACCGTTGTTTTTGATGAGGAGGCTGAGACATTGAAGCGAATCATTGGCGCAGCCAAGGAGGCGGGGGTATCGGCTGTTATTGCCTCGGACCTGGCAGTTATACAGAATTGCAGGACCATTGGCATGGAGGTTCACATCTCTACGCAATTGAACATTACCAATTACGAGACGGTCAAGTTTTATGCCCAGTTTGCCGATGTGATGGTTCTTGCCAGGGAGATGAACATTGGTCGGGTCTGGGAGATTTCAAACAAAATCAAGGCGGATGATTTGCGTGGACCGGGCGGGGAATTGGTCCGCCTGGAAATGTTCGTTCACGGGGCTTTGTGTATGGCTACCTCAGGGAAATGCTATTTGTCGCTGCACGAAATGAATACTTCTGCAAACAGGGGATCCTGCCTGCAAAGTTGCCGAAGGGCATACACGGTGACAGATAAGGAGACAGGGGCACAACTCGAGTTGGACAATGAATACATCATGTCGCCCAAAGATCTGAAGACCATTCATTTTTTGAATAAGATTCTGGATGCCGGGGTTTCTGTACTGAAGATTGAAGGGCGCGCCAGGAGTGCAGACTATGTCAAATGTGTGGTGGAATGCTACCGCGAAGCCGCCGATGCCTGTCTGGACGGAACCTTTGGAGCAGAAAAAATTGCAGATTGGGATCGCAGGCTGGCTACCGTATTTAACAGGGGATTTTGGGATGGTTATTATCTAGGCCAGCGTCTGGGAGAATGGAGTGGAAATTATGGATCATTGGCCACCAAAAGGAGAGTTTATCTTGGGAAGGTCACCAATTTTTTCAACAACATCAGCATTGGTGAGATAAAACTGGAGACCGGTTCACTGAAGCCGGGAGATGAAATCATGATTACAGGACCAAGCAGCGGAGTGATGCAGACTTTGGTAGAGGAGGTCAGAGTAGAGATGTTGCCAGTTGACGAGGCCTTTAAGGGAGCTTATTGTTCCGTCGCTGTACCCGCAAAAGTCAGGAGATCTGATAAGGTATACAAAATAGTGGATTCCTCCCAGGTAACTTCTCAATAGCCTCTGCCACATTTCTTTTGTGGAATATTCACCTTATCCAAGCTATTGCCTCTTAAAATGCTATTTTTACGATAGATATGTAAACCAATGATGAGGAAAAGCCTGTTTGTCATTATTACCCTGCTACTGGTAACGGCTCTTGCTTCCGGGTGGTATTTCTTTGCCAGGGAATCCAGGTATTTGGGAAGTTCTCCAATCAAGGCCATTCCAACCTCCTCCCCATTTTTTGTCAAGGTTCGAAACCTTGGTGATTTTGCCGGAAAATCTGTCAAAAACAACTGCTGGAAGTCCCTGCAAACATTCGGTCCGATGACGGACTTGTTTGGCGATTTGGTGTTGGTGGATTCACTGATGCGTTACAACCAGGCATATGGTAATCTGCTCAAAAACATGGAACTTTATGTTGTCCCAGTGGATGATTCGGCTATTTACCTGCTTGAAATTGGAAGCATCGCGGAGAAAAACGGCATCAATTCCCTGGTTCGGAATTACCTCCTTTCGGGTAAACGGATCGTGACTACCGAGAATTACAAAAATGCAGTACTTCAGCATTACGATCCGGATAAAAGGAGTGGAAAGAGCAGCCTGACTGTCGTTTTCTTCAAAGGAATTCTTATGTTTAGCAGAAAAGGTGACTGCCTGAAAACGGCCATCGACCAGCTAACGCAAAAATCCCTGCTGGAGGAGACAGACTTTTTACGGATCAACAAGAATGCCACTGAAAATGCTGACCTGAACCTTTTCGTCAACCACAAAACTTTTCCCCGCTATTTTTCCCGGTTCAGTAAAGATTCACTTAGGCGGGGATTGATGATGCCAAAATATGCGCAATGGACAGAGGTGGACCTTCTTCAGAAGGAAAATCAGCTTTTTGTCAATGGATATACGGTCAGTGATTCGACTGGCTCCTCCTTCGTGGATGTCTTTAAACATCAAATTCCTAAGACTGAATCTATTCTCGGCCTAATGCCGGGAAATACCACCTGTTTTGCTGCGCTAAATGTCTCGGAAGTGGGAATGTATTTTTCAGATTATGAGCACTTTATAAAAAACGACAAAAACTATATTGCAGACAAACAGGAAGTTACAAAGCTATCTGCCAATTTGGATCTGGATTTGCGGCAATATCTCATTTCCCACTGGACGGGTGAAGCAGCTGCCGTGTTAACCAACCAGAACCTGGCGGATAAATCTGACAATCGGTTTTTTCTGATCAGGGTCACGCCGGGTTTGGATCCGCTGGTCAATGCGATTAAAAAATGGTCCGCAAGCGTCAAAACCCGTGAGTTGGAGCCGGATGTGGCAGAGGCTGAACGTAACAACATTTGGCTGATTCCAACTGGCAACTTTGGCAAATTGGTTTGTGATCCTTATTTTGGTTCTCTGGATACCAGGTGGATGACTGCGGCGGATGGGTACATCCTGATGGGGGCTACACCCGGTTCCCTGCGTAGATACCTCGACCTCCTTAAAAATGGAAAGAGGTTGGATACTGCTCCAATATTTGCCAGTTTCAGTTCCGGATTGGCCCGCACCTCCAATTTTTATTTTTGGTGTTCCCCCGGAAGTTCGCTTCCTTTTCTGGAACCCGTCATAAGGCCCGATTTCAGCCAAATCATGAGCAAGGGCCTGGGCAGCTTGTTTAAAATCGAAAATCTTGCCTGGCAATGGGGATGTGAGAATGGAAGGATATACAACACAGCATCATTGGTCGTAAATCCGGAGGCCATGCAGAATCAACTCCCTTTTTGGCAATTCAAGCTTAAAGCTGGATTAAGGGATAGGCCCCAATTTGTGTCCTATTATTCGAAAAGCACCAAAAGAGATTTGCTTTTTCAGGATACTGAAAATAGACTCACAGATCTGGTTGGTGAAGGCATGGAACGTTGGTCTGTTCATCTGGATGGAGCGATCATGGGAACGATTAAAACTGTTGACTTCAATAAAAACGGGGAATCCCAGTTGCTGTTCAACACCAGAGAGGCCATTCACCTGATCGATAGAAATGGGATGGAAATGAAGGGATTTCCTGTCAGGCTGAAGTCTCCAGCCACCAATGAATTAGCCCTTTTTGACTATGACAAGAACAGGGATTACCGCTATTTGATTGCCTGCAGCGACCACAGAGTGTACAATCTGGATAAGCATGGCAAGCCAATTCCCGGATGGCAGCCAAAACCAACAACGGATGACGTCGTGTTTCCTGTCAGACATTTCCGGGTGGGGACCAGGGATTATATCGTCTTTTTTGACAGACTTCATACCTATGTAGTCGACAGGCAGGGCAAAGAACGGTTGAGTGTCAAGGATGAATATGTCAGATCAAAGAACGCGATCAGTCGGATTACCACCAAGGGTGAACAGAGTTGGATGGTAGGTACGGATGAACATGGGAAGGTCAGGTTGCTTGGATTTGATGGATCTGCGAAAAAAATTGCCACAGGGAATTTTTCTTCCGAACACTATTTCCTTCCTGTCGATTTCAACGGGAACGGAGATGTGCGGTTCGTCTTCATCGACAAGAAAAAAATTGCGTTGTATGATTTTGCCGGTCATCAGGTTTATGCACATCCTCTGGACTTTTCTCCCGACAGGGCTCCTGTCGTGTTGAACATCGCCGGGGAGAAGCTGATAGAATTGTACTCGGAAGCAGAACACAGAACCCTTCTGGTCAAAGAAGATGGCTCATTCTTTGACCATTTTCTACCTGAAAAGTGTACCTTTCCTGAAGAGGGATCCCTTGATGGCAATGAGGGAGTCCTTTACAGGCTGGGAAGTACATCAGACGGATTTCTATCAAACTATCAAATGATTGTAAAATGAGAAGAGTTGTAAAGTTTTTCCAATTTGTCATCTTGACCGTTGCTCTGATATCCTGTAATTTGTCAGATTTTCAATTGAATAAATTGGCGACCCCTACCGGTCTTTCCCCAATTATTTATCGTCCGATACTTTCGGCAACCTATGCTGTTAAAGACTACGCGGTAGTGAAAGAGATGAGCAATGCCCCGTTTAAGGAGGATTCTTTGGTCTTCAGTTTGTTGCCTGGCTATCCTTTGGATGGGATGGCCCTCAATACAACCGGGAATGATTCTGTCACTGTAATCATCAAAACCTTGAACGAATCGCCAATGAAATACAGATATACCCTGTCTATCTCGGGTACGGTTCTGAATTCAGGCAGTAAGCAAAAATACCTGAGTTCAGCCACCATCAATACCCAGGGCGATGTGATTGAAAATAGCAGGGATTCTCTGGAATACTACCTTTCTGCCACTGATATCGTCAACCTGGGGCAAGCCAATCAGTTTAATCTTTCCATCACGTTATATCAACCCGACAAAGGGCCCGTATTGGCCAATGTTCTGAAGGAGTCAAGTCTAAGTTTTCTCATTGGCATGAGGGCACGGATCAATCTTTTTAAGATGAAGGGATGAGAAAAATCTATTTACTCCTTCTATTTGCCTGTTTGCTCCTTTTCGGTGCGGGTAAATTACTTGCACAGCCCATGACACTCTATTTTTTGAAAGGGATTCCCCAAACCCAGGATCTCAATCCGGCCAGGCCCGGTCTTGAAAAGGGGTTTTATATCAGTTTGCCCCTTTTGTCAAAGCTTGATTTTTCGCTGAATACGAATAATTGGAGTTACAACGACTTGATTCACAAAGGAACCGGTATCATGGCCGATTCACTGGTATGGGATTTCAAGAAATATCTGTCCGCACTGGATAAGAACAATTTTGTCATGGAGGCTGCTGCTTTGACCTTGATGGAATTTGGATGGAAGAAAAAGTCAACCTACTTTGGATTTTCGTGGTCTGAACGTGAATTTGCGGAGCCATTCTTCACAAAGAGTCTGGCAAATATCTTGTATTACGGCAATGTTCCTTATTTGGGAAGTACTTATCAATCCGGATATTTTGGAGTTGGAGCCCAGCATTACCGGGAGTTTGCCTTCACTTATTCGAGGGATTTGGATGAGAAGCTTACTTTTGGCCTAACTGGGAAATTGCTTTTTGGCATGGGGGCTATCTCCACTTCAGGAATGAATATCATTGCGGGAATGCCAATTGACGGAAACCAGATCAATTTGGGCGCAACTGGAAAAACCTATGTTTCAGCTCCCGTGAATTTGCATGTTTACAATTCTCAGGGCATTCATCTCCTTTCCCAAAATTATTTTGATGCAAGCAGTTACTTCTCCAATTTCGGAAACCCGGGATTCTCAGCGGATCTTGGTTTTACCAATAAAATCAACAAGCGGCTGACGTTATCCGTGAGCCTGATTGATTTGGGTTTCATCAGGTGGAAAACGGATCTATCGGCCTTTACCGAAAACGGCCATTTCGTCTACCGAGGGATCAATCTGAACTCGGTTTCCAAGACAACTGATGTACACGGCCTGCTAACGGCACTGAAAGACAGTCTTACAGCCGCTTTTCTTCCCGACTCAACGGCATCTTCCTTTACGACCATGCTTCCAGTTAAACTCTACGCGGCCGTTGAATATAAAATTGGAGATGATTTTTCACTGGGGGGAGTTGGCCGGATTAGAATGTACAACAATCTGCTTCATGCGGCTTTGACCGCTTCGGCAAATGCCAGGTTATCAGACGCCATATCGCTTTCAGCCAGTTATTCCATGGTTGAATCCACCTACGACAATCTGGGTCTTGCGGCCTCTGTCCGTTTTGGCAATTTCCAATTTTATGCCGTCACCGACAATGTTGTCTCTTTTTTCCAACCTTCCAATGCCCGCAACTTGAATTTGAGAGTCGGCTTCAACCTGTTTTTCCCGGAAGAGGGACAACCAAAGGGAGTCTACAACGGAAAAGAGACAAGGTCCCACCGCAGTCATTCACACTGAATGAACTGACCTCAAATAAAATTTACTATTTTTGTGCGCTGTTGAAATTTTGTTAGCGTATGGTACTCTACATCCTTTTAAATATTGAAACCTTTTTCGATACACTTTTTATCCTGTTGATCGTCTATTATGGTTTCAAATTTCTTCTGAGGTATTTTGGTCCAAGAGTCGTGGAACAGGCGGCAGATAAAATATACAGGGATCTGAAAGCACAGGAGGATGCCAGGAGGAAACCCGACACTACACCTCCCGGACAGATTACTGTGGAGCGACGGGACAGAAAAGATAAAATATTCAGAAAGAACGACGGAGAATATGTTGATTTTGAGGAAGTTAAATAATAATTGATTTCTGTCGGCCTGACTGCAAAAACTATAAAATAACAATACCCCAAATGAACCAGGAAGACCTTTTTAAGAAACTGATTGCCCACTGCAAGGAATACGGATTTATTTTCCCTTCCAGCGAAATCTATGATGGGTTGGGAGCTGTTTACGATTATGGACAAAACGGCGTTGAGTTGAAGAATAACATTAAAAAATATTGGTGGGACTCAATGATACTGTTGAATGAAAATGTGGTTGGAATCGATTCTGCCATTTTCATGCATCCTACCATCTGGAAGGCTTCCGGTCACGTTGACGCATTTAATGATCCTTTGATTGACAACAAGGACTCCAAGAAAAGATACCGTGCCGACGTCCTGATCGAAGAGGAGTTGGCAAAGATTGAAGCCAAGATAGATAAGGAAGTTGAGAAGGCACGAGGTCGTTTTGGCGCATCCTTTGATGAAAAAATATTCAGGGAGACCAATGGAAGGGTCATGGAGTACCAGCAAAAATGGGAGGAGTTGCACAACCGTTTTGCAGCCGCCCTTAACGATGCAAATCTTGCCGAGTTGAAACAGATCATTGAAGACAATGAAATTGTTTGTCCGGTATCGGGGAGCAGAAACTGGACAGAAGTTCGGCAGTTTAACCTGATGTTCTCCACGGAAATGGGATCAACTGCCGACAGTTCCCTTAAGATATATCTGCGACCGGAAACGGCTCAGGGAATTTTTGTCAATTACCTGAATGTTCAGAAGACCGGCCGAATGAAGATTCCATTCGGAATTGCGCAGATTGGGAAAGCTTTTCGAAATGAGATCGTAGCCCGTCAGTTTATCTTCAGAATGAGGGAATTTGAACAAATGGAGATGCAATTCTTTGTCCGCCCGGGCACTGAACTGACCTGGTTCGAGCAGTGGAAAGAGACGCGCATCAAGTGGCACAAGGCACTTGGATTCGGCGAATCCAATTACAGGTTTCATGTCCATGAAAAACTTGCTCATTATGCCAATGCTGCCGTGGACATCGAATTTAAATTTCCATTTGGATTCAAGGAGGTAGAGGGCATCCATTCCCGCACTGACTTCGATCTTTCGCAGCATCAAAAATATTCCGGGAAAAAGATTCAATATTTTGATCCCGAACTGAATGAGTCTTATGTGCCCTTCGTCGTTGAGACCTCCATCGGTGTTGACAGAATGTTTCTTCAGGTACTTTCCGCTTCCTATTGCGAAGAGGAGATAGACGGCGGCGATGGCAAAAAAGACATTCGTGTAGTGCTAAGAGTTCCAGCTCCACTTGCACCGGTCAAACTTGCCGTAATGCCTCTGATCAAGAAGGAGGGGCTTCCTGAAAAGGCGCGAGAGATCATTGATGATCTGAAATTCGAGTTCAACTGTCAATACGATGAAAAAGATTCGATCGGTAAACGATACAGACGCCAGGACGCCATTGGTACTCCGTTCTGTTTGACAATTGACCACCAAACCATGGAAGACAATATGGTGACTATCCGCTACCGCGATACCATGGTTCAGGAGAGGGTTGCGATTGATCAGGTGAAATCAATTATTTCCGGTCAGGTAAGCATGAAAAGGCTGTTTGAGAAACTGGCAGACTGAAAATTTAATAAAAAAGAATCCCCGGTGATACCTAAATTACCGGGGATTCCTTTTTCCTTCAGTTCAGGAATTCTTTTTCTTCAGGTGATTGCTGATCACGAAGAGTGCTCCGACCAGGACGAAAGGAAGATTGATTATCAGAATAATGGCAATTCCTACCCAGACGGATCCGGTTCGGTGCCAGTTCATCAAAAAAATGGACGGGCTGAAACCAAGCCCGATGGTCATTAGCATGACACCTCCGATCTTCTCCCATTTCCAGGCTACCAGCAATGCGATCAGCAGCAGGTAGGTGGGAATCAGGTGAATCAGGAAGTCGCGGATCTGTTCCCAAACTGTAAGCCCCGGTGCAAAGGCATCCAATGCAAACATACTGATGAACAGAATGGCCAGAATGCACAATACCCTTGGTATCCAGTGAAACCAATCGATTAAGTTTCTCATCTCATTCAAGTTTTTGGTTCCTGAGTCTGTAATTTTACTATTCAATAAATTGCAGAAGCGACTATCAACCGGCGAAGTTGGTGAAAAATAGTTCTGCGGCATCATCGGACTATTTCTTTATCTCCTGCTCCAATAATTTAACTACTTCATCTGTAGCTTTTATGCTCTCTTCCTCAGAGGTGATTTTCTTCATATACCTGATGACCTTGTCTTTGCCAACTACCAGCAAAACTCCCATTCCATTGCAATCCCCCAACCCAAGTGCGTTAGGCACAATATGTGACTCGTCAAGCAAAATGACGGAGCCTGCATATTGCTTCTCTTTCTGTCTGGCTTTCATCCGGATGCCTGCGTTTGGGATCCAGGTGTCCTTGCAGTTGGCGATGCCGATTCCCTGATACAGTTTTTCATCAAACTTTTTTGCCTTGACGGCATCCGAAAGCTTGTCGTTGATGTCTTTCACATCTGGGTCAGTGTATTGAATCAACAATACCTTTTCACCTACAAAAGGAATCTGTTTGGGCTGATTGTTTGCATCCGTGATCATCAGGGCAGTCATGGTTTTGCCTGTTACCGCTCCCGATTGTGCCGCCAGCGACAATGGAAGGAAATTGAGGCAGCCCAACAGTCCGACCAAAAACACAAGCCGGACCGGGTTTAGGGTGTGATTTTTTTTCATACTGTTCATTTGTGGTCTTTTTAAGGTTTGATACCTCCTAAAGATAGAAATAAATTTAACTATCTACCTATTCGCAAATCTACTGCCTCAGCCTTTGCCTGTCATTCGTTCAAAGATTCCTCTCTGCGCAATCAGGGCTTGAACTTTATCCTGAGGGTCAGTTCTGCATTCCAGCAATATCCATCCCCCGTAATTATTTTTGGTAAAGAGGTTCATCAGATCCTGGTAAGGATAGGTTGGATCGTCCAGCTCGCGTACATGGCAGGTATCGCCCAACCTGGATTTTACGAGGTTGAAATTGGCTTCCAAACCATCCCCATGCAAGTCCTCGGGGTTACAGTTCCAGCAAACGGTTGCGTTTGGATGGT
>Ga0214222_1000068_pt1 | contig 45599 bp, 47 predicted proteins | sample TroBogypolimnion_29_FD_153060 | JGI IMG/M metagenome (GOLD analysis project Ga0214222, IMG submission 153060) | Freshwater microbial communities from Trout Bog Lake, WI - 20AUG2007 hypolimnion | ecosystem: Environmental > Aquatic > Freshwater > Lake > Hypolimnion/Profundal zone | place: Trout... | reverse complement strand
AGGTCGTTTGTGATAGAGGGTTTGCCGCTGGTCATGGCCTGGATGCTGTAGTCGCAAGACGAGAGCCAGGAGACCCCAGCGGGTTCGCCCTTAGAACCCCCTGTCTTTAGACATGGGGAGGTTTAGTCACGTATTACGGATACCCGATATGAATCAGTTCTTGAGAGGATTAGTTGCGCCTTGAGTCAGACTTTTGTACGGCTATATTTGGTTGAGAGATGCTTATTTATAACTGGGTAGTGTGTTTAGACTTCTTGGGTAATTAGCTCTGAATTCTCACTTTTCCAAAGTAAATACACGCGGCAATCAAACTCCAGTTGATGGTAATTTGGCTCCATATGCTGGCACAGTTGGTAAAAGGCTTTGTCGTGATTGCGTTCTTTAAGATGCGCTAGTTCATGCACTACAATCATCCTTAAAAATTCAGCAGGTGAAGCTTTAAAAAAAGAAGAAATTTTGATTTCTTTCTTCGCTTTAAGCTTACCTCCTTGCACACGTGAAATGGCGGTGTTAAGTCCTAAGGCATGATGATCTATGCCTAGCCTGTTGTCGTAATGTACTTTATCCAGCAAGGGAGCGTTTCGAAGAAATGTTTGTTTAATCTCGTTGCTGTATTGATATAGCGCTTTGTCAGTTTGGATGAGATGAGGTAACGGATAACGCTGATTAATATAATCCCCCAACATATTGTTAGCTTGTAACTGGCGGATTTTATCTTGTAACATCGCGGGGTAGTGCTGAAAGTATTTAAGTTGATTGCTCATATATTTGATTAATTAAAAAAGGAGGCCGTAGCCTCCATTTTCAAATTACTGAGGATGACTTACTCTGCAAGTAGCTTGCGTTTATTAGGTGTCCCGTTCATTGCTTCTGCATTTTCTAATGCTGCTTTGCGTCCGGTAATGACAGGCCATACTTTAGCTAAGCGAGCATTTAGCGCAATAAATTCTTGTTGATCTGCTGGGACATCATCTTCTGCAAAAATGGCTTCAGCTGGGCACTCTGCAACACATAAGGTGCAATCAATACACTCATCTGGGTTGATCGCTAGAAAGTTTGGGCCTTCGACAAAGCAGTCGACTGGGCATACATCTACACAATCAGTAAATTTACATTGAATACAGTTTTCGGTGACGACATAAGTCATTTTTACAATCCTTGAATATACTAAAAGCATTACAGCTTAAAAACTAAACCCTATTTTAGTTGATTTTTGCAGTGTTTCAAACTTAACCGCAAAGCAACCATGTTAAATCGTTAAATAATCATGCCTGCACCCACAGTATTATTGGTGCTTTCATCAATGACAATAAATGCGCCTGTGGCACGATTCACGTTATAACTATCCACCATCAGCGGTTGCGCTAACTTAAAGCTAATGCGTGCAATATCATTCATTTTTAGTTCAGTAGTCGCTTGTTGTTCCAGTGTATTGACATCCACTTTATAAGCGATGCTCGCTACTTTGGCTTTAGATTCACGAGTGGTGTGACGGACGATATAAGAACGTGCAGTGGAGAGCGGCGTTTCTGATAGCCAGCATACGAAGGCCTCAATCTGTTTTACTGGCGACTGAGATTCATTCGATTTGACAATCATGTCACCGCGTGAGGTATCAATTTCATCTTCCAGTAGAAGCGTGATACTTTGTTCGCTAGTGGCTGATGTCAATAGTTCATCACCTAATCGTATCGCTTTAACTGTTGATTGATAACCATTAGGTAGTACTGTAACCGCATCACCCACTGCAATTTCACCTGATTCAATGCGACCCATAAACCCACGGAAGTCATGTAGCTCTGGGTTGTCTGAAGCATGTGGACGGCATACGAATTGTACTGGAAAGCGGAATGGTTCAGCATGTTCAGAGTGAGCAGGCGGTGTGGCTTCCAGAGTTTCAATCATTGTATTGCCAGTGTACCAAGGCATATTATCCAGTCTATCGACTAGCATGTCGCCATTGAGTGCCGACATTGGAATAAAGCTAATCGCATGACCGGCGGCACTTTTGCTTTGTGCTAACCCAATTTCATTCGCAAATACTAAGTAGTCCGCGCAAATCTTGTCATAAACCGCTTGATCGTAATTCACTAAGTCCATTTTATTGACTGCCACTACAATGTGCGGAATACCGACCAAGTGCGCTAAATAAGAATGGCGACGGGTTTGCGTTAGTACGCCTTTACGCGCATCGATCAAGATAATGGCCAAATGGGCGGTAGATGCTGCAGTCACCATGTTACGTGTATATTGCTCATGCCCAGGAGCATCAGCAATAATGTACTTACGCGTACCAGTTGAAAAGTAGCGGTAAGCTACGTCAATGGTAATGCCTTGTTCTCGCTCAGCCTGTAAGCCATCGGTCAGCAGTGATAAGTCGACAGCATCCATCCCCCGTTTTTTAGAGGTACGCTCCATTTGGGTGAGTGTGTCAGCCAAAATGGTTTTGGTGTCAAATAATAGGCGGCCAATTAAGGTGCTTTTACCGTCATCCACACTACCGCATGTCATAAAGCGTAATAGGCTGTCGTTATGTTGTGTCGCGTTCATTAGAAATAACCTTCTTTCTTACGTTGTTCCATAGATGCATCTGAAGTTTGGTCATCTAAACGAGTTGCACCGCGCTCGGTGATGGTTGAAGTCGCTGTTTCCAATACGATTTTAGCTACCGTATCCGCATCACTGATGACTGGCGCTGTACAGGTGATGTCACCGACGGTTCTAAAGCGCACCTGCATGTCTATAATCTCTTCACCTGCTTTAGCTGGGGTGACATGAGTTACTGGCACTATGGCACCACCACGCATGACTACCGGGCGGTTATGTGCAAAATAAATACTTGGCAGGGCAAGTTTTTCACGTTCTATGTATTGCCAAACATCCATTTCTGTCCAGTTAGATATTGGGAAGGCGCGTATATTCTCACCTTTGTGCGAACGAGCGTTATAAAGATTCCATAACTCAGGCCGTTGATTTTTTGGATCCCACTGACCAAATTCATCACGGAAGCTCATGATACGTTCTTTAGCGCGGGCTTTCTCTTCATCACGACGTGCGCCACCTATACAACAATCAAAACCAAACTCTTCAATCGCTTCGAGCAGGGTCACTGATTGGTGTTTATTACGGGATTCCTCTGGCGTTTTAAGTACCACGGTACCGCGTTGCATGGAGTCTTCCACGGAACGCACAATCAGACGCTCACCGAGTTCAGCGGCACGCTGATCACGAAAATCAATCACTTCCTGATAGTTATGACCGGTATCAATATGCATTAAAGGAAATGGAAAGCGGCCTGGACGGAAGGCTTTTTCAGCTAAACGTAAAATACATAATGAGTCTTTCCCGCCTGAAAATAACAAGACGGGATTGCTGCACTGGCCTGCGACTTCTCGTAGGATATAAATGGCTTCTGACTCAAGCCAGTCTAAATGTGAAAGCGCTTGATGTTCTGATAATTTTTTAGTTAACATAGTTATTATTTACATTATAAGTTTTATTTAAATGATTGATTCTATTAAGTATAGTTAAATCAAGACCGACTATTTTTTAACATGTAGTCCGCACTCTTTGTTGAGTGGGTCTTCCCACCACCACCGGCCGGCGCGTACATCTTCGCCCACGGCAACAGCGCGCGTACATGGTGCACAGCCTATACTTGGGTAAAATTGATCGTGCAGTTTGTTGTAAGGGACGTTGAACATGCGAATATAGGCCCAGATTTCTTGCTCGGACCAGTGTGTTAATGGATTGAACTTTTCTAATGCATTGCCTTGATCAAATTGGCGCAAGGGCAAATCTACTCGGGTTGTTGCTTGTTCGGCGCGCATACCAGTAATCCAGGCTTTTTTACCATTAAGTGCGCGCTGAAGTGGTTCGACTTTACGCATAAAACAGCAGGCTTTACGCAAGTCTATAGATTCGTAGAACGCATTAATGCCTTGGGTGCGCACATAGTGTTGCACCGGTTCGGCTTGCGGGAAAAATAACTTAAGCTTGGTCTGGTAAGTGTGCTCGGTGGCGGCAATTAAGTCATAAGTTTCAGCAGGTAGACGACCCGTGTCTAATGAGAAAATCTCAATATCCAATTGGTTGCGTAAAATAATATCTGTGAGCACCATATCTTCGGCACCCATGCTGTTAGCAAAAGTGATGTGGTGGTGGCTACCAAATTCAACCACGGCATCTTTAAGTAATGCGATGACTTCACTACGCTTATGCTGAACACTTGCTTGCAATTCCGCTGTGAGCTCAGGGGAAGTGGCGGGATTGCTTGACGCGGGGCGTAGCGTTGATGTTTGGTTGCTGGCCATCTTTATTGGCGACTCACTCGGCGCCATAGAGGCAGTGTTTCATCGACTGCGCCTTGGTAGGGTTGACTAAAGTCATTGAGACTAGCGAGCGCCTCTTGAGCGCTTCTGTCGGCGCGGACTAAGTAACTATCAAAGCCAGAACGCTTTAAAAAATAGAGTTGATCGCGCAATACGTCGCCAAAGGCGCGTAACGTGTTGCTAAAGCCATAACGGGTGCGTAATAGATTTCCTAATGAGAATATGCGACCATCAGCAAAGCGCTCTACATAGACTGCAATCAATGGGAATATATTGAGGTTAGGTTCAACGGCAACTAAGTTTTCTAACAACTCATGTGTTGCCAGCCAAATGCCCACTTCCTGTTTCTCTACGCGGACAGCTAATTCTGCTTTACGTGCGATATAGACCGACATAGGGATTAACACTAATCCTCTGGCAGGAATGGTTGTATTGACAATTTGCTCAGCACTAATGGTAATTTCACCAGTAAGATGGAATTGAACCACCTTGCCAGCCTGCATCCGAACAACTTGCTCAACTTTTGGCAACGCAATGAGTGTCCAATCGTCCCTAATAATTGCTTTTTTATAGATTAAATTAGACATGGCTAGCCTCAGATTCTTTTGTCGCATAGACATGGGCTTTAAATGGCGCTATTCCTAGGCGACGCACTGTATCAATAAACAACTCTTCTGGTGTGCGTTGTTGGATATACACATCAATTAAGCGTTGCACTACCTCTGGCATCTCTTCAGCTGCAAAAGAAGGTCCAATGACGCTACTGAGGCTGGCATCATTACCTTGCTTGCCGCCGATAGACACTTGATACCACTCTGAACCGTCTTTATCTACACCTAATATTCCGATATGGCCGACATGATGGTGACCGCAGGCATTCATACAGCCTGAAATATTGAGTTCTAACTCGCCGATATCATGTAAGTAATCCAAGTTATCAAATTGCATTTGTATCGCTTCTGCAATCGGAATGCTTTTCGCATTCGCCAGTGAGCAGAAGTCGCCGCCTGGGCAGCAAATAATATCGGTCAGTAGACCGATATTCGGCGTTGCCAGACCGTGCGCGCGGGCTTTTTGCCAAACCTCAAATAAGTCGCCTAATTGAACATCCGCTAGAATGAGGTTCTGTTCATGTGATACGCGTAGTTCGCCAAAACTGTATTGCTTAGCCAAGTCTGCGACCACGTGCATTTGCTCGCTCGTTGCGTCACCAGGGGCTTTACCGTGAGGCTTTAACGAAAGGGTGACAGCGCGATAGCCAGGTTGTTTATGCGCATGGACACAACGCTTTACCCAAGACGCAAATGCAGGATTACTCGCAAGTTCCGCATCAAATTTAATGTGGCTGTCAGGTAAATGATCATAAGGCATTGCAGCGAAATGTTTGGCCACGCGTGCCAGTTCAGTATCAGTGATTGTGTTTGGTGCATCTTTCAAGTGGCGCCACTCAGCCTCTACTTGTGTGCGGAATTCATCGATCCCCAGCGCTTTCACTAAAATTTTGATCCGCGCTTTATAAGAATTATCACGACGGCCGTGCAAATTGTAGACGCGCACGATGGCTTCGCAATAGGTAAGGGCGTGTTGCCATTCTAGGTGTTCGCGAATGACGCTGCCTAAAATTGGTGTACGGCCTAGGCCACCGCCCACCCACACCTTAATAGCCACTTTATTTTCCTTATCCAGGTAAAACTCCATGCCGATATCATGCATTTGAACCACAGCGCGGTCTTGTTTGGTGCCGGACACTGCAATCTTGAATTTACGTGGCAATAATGCAAACTCGGGATGGAAAGTACTCCATTGACGAATGACCTCGGCCATAGCGCGTGGGTCAACCACTTCATCTGGCGCTACGCCTGCAAATTGATCGGTTGTGATATTGCGGATGCAGTTGCCAGAAGTTTGTATGGCATGCATTTCAACCGTAGCGAGTTCGGCCAAGATGTCTGGGATTTCTTCTAATTTTGGCCAATTCAATTGCATGTTTTGGCGCGTACTGAAATGACCATAACTGCGATCAAAGCGTTGTGCGATATCAGCGAGCTTATGTAATTGCTTGGAGGACAGCATGCCGTAAGGCACGGCGATACGCAACATTGGGGCATGGCGCTGAATGTATAAGCCATTTTGCAAACGCAATGGGCGGAACTCTTCTTCTGAAAGCTCTCCGGCTAAAAAACGTCGTGTTTGGTCGCGATACTGCGCAACGCGCTCGTTAACTAACTGCTGGTCTATCTCGTCGTATTTATACATAGTACTTTTAAGGCTTTTTAACAATCCGGCATTTTAATGGAAAATGAGCTTCAAGCCCACAAAAATCAGTATTAACGCCAGTGCGTAACGTACCCAATGCTCTGCAATTTTGGAGCTTAAGTGACTGCCCACCCAAATTCCTGGGATTGAGCCTATTAATAAAATGCCTAGTAACTTGTAATCTACAGTGCCTAAACTAGCATGACCAAGACCCGCGGCTAACGTTAACGGAACGGCATGGGCGATGTCGGTACCGATAATTCTTTTAATGGATGCACGTGGGTAAATAATAAATAAGGCGGTGACACCGAGAGCGCCAGCACCCACGGAAGTCAGGGTCACAAGTGCGCCTAGTATCAACCCTAACAAAACAGTTAAGGGTGCAGTCCAGCTATGTTTAATCCAACCATGAGTTTTAGAAAAGGTTATTAACTGGTTGCGAAATAGGACTGACAAGGAGGTAAGAAGGAGTGCCACGCCTAACCAGAATTTTATTGCCGTAACTGCGTCGTTTGAAGCGACATCCAAGCCCTTTAAATATAAAGTGGTGAGCACGGATGCGGGGATGCTACCAGCGGCTAATAACTTTACGATACGCCAATCAATATTGCCTAATTTTCCATGGGCAAAAATACCAGCCGTTTTGGTCACTGATGCGTAAAGTAAATCCGTGCCAACCGCAACTGCTGGCTTGATATGAAAGAGCAAAACTAACATAGGTGTCATCAAAGAACCGCCGCCTACACCTGTTAGGCCTACTAAAAGCCCGACCACAAAGCCGGAGAATATATAACCAAATTCCATAGGGAGTATTTGTCTGTTGGTGCAAATAAATGCAAGGGTACGACTATATCAGTAAATATAAAATCGTTTTAGAATATGTTATTCTATATATATGTCTTTTTGTTATATAAAGAATTAACTCTTAAGAGGTGATGGTTAATGAAATTACAACAATTGCGTTATTTACATGAAGTGGCACGCCAAGGTCTTAATATCACCAATGCGGCGGAAACTTTATTTACCTCACAACCTGGGGTGAGTAAGCAAATTCAGTTGTTTGAAGAAGAGTTGGGGCTGCAGATTTTTCTGCGTAACGGTAAACGTTTGAGTGGTATTACTGAGCCTGGTGCGCAGGTGTTAGCGTTAGCGGCCAAAATTATTCATGATGTCGATAATATTAGGCGGGTGGGGGATGAGTTCAGTAATATTGAAACTGGCTCGTTGACCATTGCGACGACGCATACGCAAGCTCGTTACAAATTACCAGCAGCAGTTAAAAGCTTTATTAGTCACTTCCCGCAGGTTAAATTAAATATTCATCAAGGTAATCCCAGTCAGGTGGCCGAACAGGTCGCAAGTGGTGAGGCAGACATTGGCCTTGCTACGGAGTCTATTAGTAGCTATGAAAGCTTATTATGCCTCCCTTGCTATCAATGGAATCGTTGTGTGGTAGTGCCGCAGGGACATCCTCTATTATCGGATGGGGCACTTACTTTAGAGAAGCTGGCCGCCTACCCATTGATTACGTATGACTTTGGTTTTACTGGCGGCACCTTAGTGTCTCAAGTGTTTTCGGAAGCCGGTCTGACCCCTAACGTAGTGCTGACAGCTATTGATGCGGATGTCATTAAAACCTATGTATCATTAGGGCTTGGCGTTGGTTTACTTGCTAATATGGCTTACGATGTTGAGCGTGATGCGCATCTGGTTAGTTTGGATGCCAGTCATTTATTTCCTGACAGCACCACCTATATAGGCGTGCGTAAGGATGCCTTTTTACGTGGCTATATGTATGGCTTTATTGAATTAATTGCGCCACAATTTAATCGTGCTGCAGTGAATGCTGCACTTAAGATTAATGCTTAAACTTTGGAGTTTAAATGGTTTGTAAGCCCCTATTTATTGTATGCGCACTCCTCTTAGTCACCGCGTGCACAACGCTTAAGCCTGCGCCGTCTGCTGAATTGATTGGCAAGGTGAGTGTAGGCATGCCTGCGATTGATCCTAACGCATCGATCTATGAATTGCCAGTCAAGGTGGGCGTGACCTATCAAGAAGTCGTTGACAGCCTTAAAAGCCTTAGTATTGGCCGTAATTTTGTGAATCCAGCTAATTTCCCTATTGGTGAGCATATCAAACAGCGTGGCATAGATCCTCAGGGCATTAAGGAGGTTTATAGTTTTTGCAACTTAACCCTAGGTACGGACATCATGCTCGATCATCCAGAGTTTTTAGTGTTTGTGCCATGCCGTATCGCCATTTATGAAAAGCCAGATGCGCATCATCAAATGCAATTATTCATAGGGATGGCGCGTCCTACGTTTGATCTAAGAAGCATCAAGAACCCAACACCAAGAGCACGTCAAGCAGCACAAATGATAGAAAGTACCTTGCTTGAGATTATAGATAAAGCCAGTCGCGGGGACCTTTAGTTTTTCATGGGATCTCCATGGACATGAGTGATTAACCTGTGATTACGCTAACAGAGGCTGGTTTCGGCGAACAAGTGATTACCAAATCCCATTTTGTAGCGATGGCGGTTACCTGCACTAGTGAGCAACAGGTTGGTGCAGCCTTGCGTGCATTTGCGGCTAAGCATCAAGGCGCTCATCACTTGGCTTATGCTTTTCGTATTAAGCCTGAGTTAGGGCAGGGTGTTGTGCAGCGCTTTTCAGATGCCGGTGAGCCAAGTGGTACCGCTGGAATGCCGATATTGAAGTTAATAGAAGGGCGAGATTTGATTAACGTCTGTGTAGCTGTTATCCGTTATTATGGGGGCATTAATTTAGGTACTGGCGGGTTGGCGCGCGCCTATGGGGGCACGGCTAAATTGGCGCTAGATAGTGCCAAAATGGCCAGCTTTGTGGCGATGCAGTCGGTAGCGCTGACCATTGATTATAAGCAGATGGATCTACTAAACCGAGCACTTTTAAACTGTAATGGTAGTATTGTAAGTAAGTCCTTTGACGCACAGATTGATTTAGTAGTATCGTTGCCTGTAAATGAAGTGAAAAGTTTTTTAAATAGATTTAAGCCGTATGGCGAATAATTAAAGACATATACACAGTATTGAATTAAATATTTTTTACAATTAATACATTAAGATAGCGAATGTATTTAAATTAATTTATTAAGATAAAGATGACAAAAAATACGCCAATCACCACACCCTCACCCTACGAAATTAGCGCTTGGATTCTTACCGGTTGCGCTTTATTGGCGATACTGCACCTTGGTTTACTCCCTGCATTGCTTGCAGGGCTGCTAGTGTTTGAGTTGGTGCATATCATTACCCCGACCCTTGAGCGTCACTTTTTGAGTAGGCATTCAACGGGCCTGTCTAAAATATGGGCAGTAGGTATTTTAGTCGTCGTCGTTGTCAGTTTGCTGGTAGTCGCAGGGGCTAGCTTGTTAACTTTTTTAAGATCTGATTCTGGAAGCGTCACTGTCTTATTAGCCAAGATGGCACAGATTGTTGAGGACTCACGAAAAATATTGCCGAGCTGGCTGCTGGAGCGTTTGCCAGCAGATGCCAATTCTTTTAGAGAAAATGCTGCTGTTTGGTTGCGCATTCATGCGGATGAATTGCAGGTGGTCGGTAAAGAGGCTGGTCGCGTTACCGTCCATATATTGATTGGTATGATTATCGGCGGCATTTTAGCCTTGCGAGAAGCGGTAATCATTGAAAATTTTAAGCCGTTTTCACGTGCAATGCTTTGCCGTAGTCGTTTGTTTAGCGACTCTTTTAGACGCGTCGTGTTTGCGCAAGTACGTATTGCAGCTATTAATACTAGTTTCACTGCCATTTATTTATTGCTGGTTTTGCCTTTAATGGACATTCATTTGCCGTTGGTGAAAACAATGATTGCGATTACCTTTATCGTGGGTTTAATCCCCGTAGTTGGTAATTTAGTCTCTAATAGCGTCATTGTGGTCGTGAGCTTAAGTCACTCATTAAGCATCGCTATTGGATCCTTACTGTTTTTGGTGATTATTCATAAGTTTGAGTACTTTCTCAACGCGCGGATTGTGGGTAGTCAAATTCGCGCCAACGCGTGGGAGTTATTAATTGCGATGATGGCGATGGAAGCGGCCTTTGGTTTAGCGGGCATCGTGGCAGCACCTATTTATTATGCTTACATTAAAGCTGAATTGCGTGATCGCGATCTGATTTAACAGAAACATATACCATGATCCTTTCATTCATACTCAACAGTATTTTAGTGGCCATTGCTGTATTAATTCACTTTGAGGCGCTCAACAAGCTGTCGAGCGTCATTCCTCTGTTGCCGATCAAGCATCGATTTCGTGTTTTATTTGGCATTTTTGGTGCACTTTTTGCGCATATCGCTGAAATTTGGGTATTCGCTTTTGGTTACTACTTTATGGTGCACGCGAAACTATTCGGCGCACTGCAGGGTGACTTTGACAATAGTTTGATGGACTGCACTTACTTTTCTTTTGTGAGCTATACCTCACTAGGGTTTGGTGACATTGTGGCTAAGGGCGATATACGCTTTTTGGCTGGGTTAGAAGCGCTAACAGGCTTAGTCTTAATTTCATGGACGGCCTCATTCATGTTTATTGAGATGCAAAAGCAATGGAAATCCAGCTAACGCTAGGGATTCTGTATTGAAAAATAAAACCATTGCTATACTTGAAAACCGTGCCGGCGAACAGTTGGCTGACCTGGTTCGCAAGTATGGCGGCACGCCATTTTCAGCGCCAGCGTTGGCGGAAGTCCCTGATATTGACCCCATTCTCATCGCCGATTTAATTGCTTCTTGGCAAGTCACATCACCAGATGTTTTTATTTTTCAGACTGGGGTAGGGGTGAAGGCGCTCTTTGCCACCACGGAACAACTAGGCATTACAGAACAATTTCTAAAAATATTAACATCTTCATTAGTGGTAGTGCGTGGTGTTAAGCCATCTTCTGCATTACGTGCACATCATGTGCGTATCGATATTGCGGCTGGGGATCCATTTACGACTACTGAGGTGTTAAGTGGTTTGGCTGCGATACCTTTGGCGGGTAAGCATGTGGTGGTGCAGCGATACGGTGATACTAACGTGGAGTTGAATGATGCGCTTTTGGCTAGAGGCGCGCTACTGACGGAAATAAGCACCTACCGTTGGCGTTTGCCGTTAGATACGCAACCTTTATTTTCGCTGATGGATAAACTAGATCAAGGTGAGATTGATGTGGTCTGTTTTACCAGCGCTTCACAGGTCCACAATCTTCTTGCTGTAGCAGTGGAGCAGCAGCGCGAAGGCGCACTGCTAACTAGTCTGAATAAAGCTTTAGTAGCGTCCATTGGTCCTGTCTGCAGTGCTGCGCTACGTCAATTTTCTATTCGGGTCGATATTGAGCCGCAACCGCCAAAACTAGGTCCTTTTATTCAAGCCATTAATGCTAGGTTAGCGTAGTGCTTCCGTCTATCACCTATTTAGATTTGGAAACTACTGGTGCAACCCCACTTAAAGATCGAATTACCGAAATTGCGCTTGTCCGCTTTGAACATGGGGTTGAAGTTGCACGCTGGCAAACTTTAGTCAATCCAGAGCAGCCTATCCCACCCTTTATTCAGCAGTTGACCGGCATTAATAACAGCATGGTGGAAAATGCGCCTACCTTTGCCGAAGTGGCGGATAAGCTTTTGGCCTTTTTGGAAGGCACCGTATTAGCGGCGCACAATGTACGTTTTGATTATGGCTTTATTAAAGCAGAGCTCAAACGTCTCGATATCCACCTGCGACAAAAGGTGTTGTGTACCGTCAAGCTTTCCCGTTTACTTTACCCACAGCATTATAGTCATGGCTTAGACGCTATTATGCAGCGCCATCAGATTACAACCATCGCTCGGCATCGTGCCATGGGCGATGTGGAAAGCATCTTGGCTTTTTTAGATTCGGCTAGGCTGGAACTAGGGGAGTCCGCTATCGCCAATGCCGCGCATCAATTAATGCGTGGGCCGACTTTGCCGCCGCATCTAGATGGCGTCATGCTTGAAGATATGCCAGAAGGACCAGGTGTTTATTTGTTCTTCGGTGAGAACGACTTGCCACTGTATATAGGAAAAAGTACGAACATACGCACACGCGTGTTGCGACACTTTAGTAGCGATCATGCTTCAGCTAAAGAGATGCTCATTAATCAACAGATTAAACGGGTAGCGTGGTTGGAAACAGCGGGCGACTTTGGTGCCTTATTGCTTGAAGCACGCTTGGTAAAAAAGCGCCAGCCGCTCCATAACCGCCAACTTCAAAACAACCGTCAGCTTTTTAGTTGGAAGTTAGGGGCAAGTGCTGATGCTAGGCCAATCGTCACTTTGCTCACAGAAGAAGAGATTAATCCTGCCGTATTTGGTCAGCAAGTGGATGGGCAGTTGTTCGGCACCTTTAAAAGTAAGCGCCAAGCCATTGAGGCGCTGCGTAAGGTCGCTGATGCGCATCATTTATGCCCTAAAGTGCTTGGCTTAGAGTTAGGTGGTGGCCCTTGTTTTTCTCGCCAACTCAAACGTTGCAAGGGAGTCTGTTGTGGTGGAGAGTTGCCCGAAATGCATTATTTACGCGTGCAACAAGCCTTAATTTCTCACAAGCTAAAGGCTTGGCCCTATGCGGGCAAGATTGGTGTGCGAGAACACAATCAAGAAAGCGATCAAACACAAATCCATGTTTTTGGTGATTGGTGCTATTTAGGCGTTGCCGAGACGGAAGCTGATTTAGAGACCGCGCTAAATACGGAAAGGACGCTTAAATTTGATCTGGATACTTACAAGCTATTGCTTAAAACCTTTGATGCCAATAAGGTTGAATTAATTAATTATCCAACATTTAATTAAAGCTCTTAAGGTCATGTCTCAAAGTCTTTGACGCAGGAGTAGTTTGCAAAGCACTGAGTGAAAGTACCTGAGTGATGGCGATAGACTAGGCTGCAGACAAAAGACATTCGTAGGGAATTTGCAACCCATCATGAAGTCGTTTCACCATTTGTAAGCTGAGACGACGTTTATGACTTAACACTTCAGACACACGACCACTTGAGCCAATGAATGGCTCAAGATCTTTTTGAGTCATACCTTGCTGCTCCATTCTAAATTTGATTGCTTCAACTGGGTTGGTTGCACTGATTGGATAGTACTTATGCTCATAAGCTTCGATAAGCGTCACAAGTACTTCCATTTCATCAGCTTCTTGTGTGCCCTCATGCGCCTGAAATATAAGCTCAAGACGCTTGAATGCAATACGCAAGTCATCATCGTTTTTAATTGGTTTAATATTCATTAACGTTCTCCACGTTTATTTGATCATATTGAGCATGCGTGCCGATGAACTTAACCCACACAATACCTGCCTGATATTGCATTTCCACCACTAGGCGGTATTTATTGCCAGCGATATTAAACACGACACGGTTGTTGCCACAAATACTGACGTTTCTATAATGCGCTTTTATGTCTTGCGGTGTTGTCCAATTAGCTTTGATTGCTTCGTTATACCAGCTTTGCAGTGCACTTTCAGCATCCTTGTAACCAAGTTGACGCCAAAACCTGATTAATGTACTTTTTGCAATCACACGCATTCAATTTCTCCCATTTTGGGAGTTTATTCCGATGTGCCTACAAGGTCAATAAGATTAGATTAATTTATAAAATATGCTAGTGCTTAAGCCGTCATTTATTTTTAACAATTTTTATGTCATTTCGGGGATGAGTCAATTCTAAATATTGAGAGATGTTTCTTACTTATTCACTTACTCCAATTCAACTTGGGAAGTTGTATTTGCCGGGTTCTAAATAACCGCCATCAGGTATAATTCTTTACTATGATACAAACTCTCACTTTAGCGCTAGTTGCAGCCATCTTTTTATTGCTGATATTGCAAACCTGGCGCGCCGGCCAGCCCGATAAGAGTCATCTTATTTTGCAACAATTAGAAGATAAGCATCGGGCGATGTTGTTGGATTTTAACGACGGTTTAAATAAGCTGGGTGATCGATTAGGGTTATCTTCCAACGACAGTGGCGAGCGTTTGCGTCTAATTGTTGCAAACGAACTACAGGCGACCCGTGATGCCATGCAAGCATTACAATTGGCGCAGAATGCCAGTTTGGCCCTGACGCGAGAAACCGTGCTAGAGAAGTTGCATACGACCTTAGCTGAGCAGGGCAAGGCTGAACAGGAGCTGATTCAATTCACGATGCGGAATGCCACTTTGCAATTGGTCGCTACCATTGATAGTTTAGCCAAATCGGTCGATGGGCGCTTAGAGCAAATTGGTGGCAAGGTTTCTGAACGTTTGGATGAAGGATTTAAGAAGACCAATCAAACCTTTATTGATGTGATGGCAAGGCTTGCGACCATTGATGAAGCGCAAAAGAAAATTGATGGCTTAACCACCAACGTGGTGAGCTTGCAGGAGTTGTTGGGTGATAAGCGCTCACGTGGCGCCTTTGGTGAAGTTCAGTTAGAAGCCTTGGTGCGCAACGTCTTACCAGTCAACTCATTTGCGATGCAATATACTTTCCCCAATGGCACGCGTGCTGATTGCGCATTATTTTTACCAGATCCTACTGGAACGGTGGCGGTTGACAGTAAGTTTCCACTCGAAAATTACCATCGTATGATGGACAGTAAATTAAGCGACGCAGAGCAGTTGCTGGCAGAAAAGCAATTTAAGCTTGATGTTAAAAAGCATGTCGATGATATCGCCAATAAATACATCATTTCTAATGTGACCTCAGATGGTGCCGTGATGTTTATTCCAGCCGAAGCGGTCTTTGCTGAGCTCCATGCCTATCATCATGATGTGATTGAATATGCGATGAATAAGCGTGTGTGGGTCGTGTCGCCCACCACGCTAATGGCAGTGCTGAATACGGCACGTGCGGTGCTTAAAGACGTCGAAACGCGCAAGCAGGTCCATGTCATTAAAGAGGAGTTGGGTAAGCTCAGTAAAGACTTTGGTCGCTTTGATCAGCGTATGAAGAAGCTGGCTGACAATATACGTCAGGCGCATGAAAATGCGCAGGATGTCCATATCTCTAGCCAAAAGATATCACAACGTTTTGCACAGATTGAACGTGTGGAACTAGCCAATAAGCCCACCGATGTGTTGGATATTATTGACGATATCGAGGAATAAAAACATTAGGGCTTGTGGCGCTGATTGAAAAGCCACGTTTAAGAATTTTGACACTCGAATATTAAATGAGTTAACGATAAGTTTATGAAAATTAAAGTATTTTATTTTGCCCGTCTGAAAGAAAAGCTGAATTACTCCACTGAGGATTTAGAGATGCCGGACGAGACGCTGACCGTGCTGAAGCTTAAGGCTTTTTTAGCAAAACGCGCTGATGTGTGGGGGCAAATGTTGATGGGTAAGCTCAAGATTCGGGCGGCCATTAATCATGAGTTGGTGGCCGATAGTGCGTCGATTGCGGATGGTGATGAGGTCGCGTTCTTTCCACCCGTGACCGGTGGGTAGTTTAGGGCTTCGTTGATGACGATTCGCGTACAAACGCAAGATTTTGATGCAGGCCTTGAGCTGACGCAACTGCGCCTAGCGCGCAAGGATGTGGGTGCCGTGGTGAGCTTTATCGGACAGGTCCGTGATGTTAACGAGGGCGATACGGTATCGCAATTGAGCTTGGAGCATTACCCAGGCATGACGGAGAAAGCGCTTGCGGCCATCGTTGCCCAAGCCCAATCGCGCTGGGATATTGTTGATACCTTAATTATTCATCGTGTCGGCACTTTGCAGCCCTTAGATCAAATCGTCTTGGTTGCCGTGAGTGGTGCGCATCGTGGTGAAGCGTTTAAGGCCTGTGAATTCATTATGGATGCCTTAAAAACCGAGGCGCCATTTTGGAAAAAAGAGGTGACTGCTAACGGTGAGCGTTGGTTGGATGCCAAAGACAGTGACGATGTGGCACGTGAACGCTGGATTAAGCCGGCCCATCAATAGACTAAGTTACAATACGCACCTATACGAACACCACACAAAGAACATTGAATACAAAACCCTTTATGTCAAAAATTTTAAGCCCACAGCAACTAACCCTCAACATCTCCACGGCGCAATTTAAGTTTGCCGATACCTCTGCGCTCATTGGTGAGACGAGTATCAGTGCCCAGCACCAGGCATGGATTGCCCAATCTGACGCAAAAATTGCGGCTGAATTTGGTCTCAATTTGCAGCAACCTGGGTTTAATTTACTGGCCCTAGGTGAGCCGGGTACAGGTCGCACGACCTTGATGTTAAGCGCGATGCACGATGCCGCCGCCAAGCGGCCCGTGACATTGGAGGCCGTTGCCAATGATTTGGTGGCTTTGTATCAGTTTGATGCCAGTGGCAAGCCTTTGTTTTTAAAGCTACCGGCGGGTGCGGGCACGCAGTTGAAGCAGGCCTTAGATTTATTTATTCGCCACTTGGCCAAAGAGCTCGCGACGCTCCTTGATGCCAAGGTGAAACAAGATTCGATGGCGCCCATCGTGGCGTTTTTAGAAGCACAGTTAGCGGTGGTGAAAGCCAGCCTGACCTTACTCAATGAAGATAAGATTCCGAATCACTATTTTGATTTACTGCAGAAAGATATTCTGGAGTACCTGGAAATCTGGCAGCCAAGTGCGAGTGGTGATGGGGACAACAATCTGGAAGCCTTGTTGAGCGAGAGTTTTTTTGGACGTTATCGCGTCAATCTCTTGGTGGAACATCATGCCGGCCAATCTGCGCCGGTTGTGTATGACAATGATCCTAGCTTGCACTCGTTGTTTGGTGGCATTGAGGGTGCAGGGGAGTCTAGTAGCACCCCTGATTTTATGCGTCTACGCGCAGGCAATTTATTGCGTGCGGATGGTGGTAGCTTATTGCTGCATTTACGCGATATTTTGGCTGATGAGCAAAATGGGCCGCAGTTATTGGAAAAGCTCTACCGCTTCTTACGCAACGGCACGCTACAAATTGAAGATTTAAGCAGCAGTAGTAGCCAAGGCAGTAGCTTTGTGAGTGCGCAAGCGGCGATCAGTGTTGCGGTCAAGTTGGTGTTGGTCGCTACCCGCGAAGAGTATTACGACCTACTCGATGAGAAACCTGATTTCTTTAGTTACTTCCCGATTAAAATTGAGTTCGCCGAGAAGGTGAAGGCCAGCCCGGAAAATTATGCCGCCTATGCCTCCTTCATGGCACAGAAATGCCAACAGCTCCACTGTCGGCACCTAAGCCCGGCCGCCGTCGCGTGCCTGCTACAGGCGATGCATCGGCAAGAGGAAGACCAGGCGCAGTTGAGTACGCAATTTGCGCTATTAGAGAAGTTGATTTTAGAGAGCGCCGCTGCTGCCGAGTTACGTGGTGCCACTATTGTCGGTATTGAGGATGTGAAGGCAGCCATCAACCGTCGCTATGCGCGCCATAGCTATATTGAAGGGCATATGCGTGATTCCATTGTGTCGAACGAATTAATGATCGCGGTGCAGGGGGCTGTGGTGGGGCAAATTAACGGCTTAACGCACATCGACCTAGCCGATGCCAGCTTTGGTTCACCGGTCCGCATTTCAGCGAATTGTTACGCCGGTCGTCGTGACGTATTGACGATAGACCGCGAGGTGGCGATGAGCGGTCCAACGCACGATAAAGGGGTGATGATCTTGCAGAGCTGGTTACACTCCAATTTTGCCCAACTGAACCCACTTAATATGACCGCTAGCTTGGTGTTTGAGCAAGAATACAATGGGGTTGAGGGTGATTCAGCCTCCTGCGCTGAGTTGTTCGCTTTACTGTCCTCGCTGTCACAAATTCCAATTAAGCAAGGCATTGCCGTGACCGGCGCCTTGAATCAGCATGGTGAAGTCTTGCCGGTGGGTGGTCTCAACGAAAAAATTGAGGGTTACTACCGCGTGTGTAAAGACATTGGCCTCGATGGTAAGCAGGGCGTCTTGCTACCGGAACGGAATATGCGCCACCTAATATTGAGTGATGAAGTGGTGGCTGCCGTGGCGAGTGGTCAGTTCCATATTGCCACCATGAATAACGTGGCCGAAGGGATATTACATTTAACCGACCACACCCTAGCTGAGGTCAATGCCGTGGCGGAGGTGACCGTACGCTCATTCAAATCCATATTGGAACTCAACCTGCCTAAGAACATCAGCTTATAGATAATAACTAATATATAGAATTGACATAAGACTTGTTAGGAGTGCTATAATTAGTACTATTAAACAACCTAAAAAAGGTATTGTTATGTCTAATTTAGTGTTAACTGAAATGACGGCGAGTGTTTCTGAATTAAAGAAAAATCCTATGGGCACAGTGGCGGCTGGTGATGGCTTTGCTGTTGCAATTCTCAATCGCAATGAACCTGCATTTTATTGTGTGCCAGCAAGAGCGTATGAAGCCCTCATGGATAAAATAGAAGACTTAGAGCTTAATGCTTTAGCTGATATGCGAGCGCATGAGAAAGTCATTAAGGTTAGCTTAAATGACCTATGAACTTGCCTTTTTAGACAGTTCATTAAAAGAATGGGAAAAGCTAGATCGTAATATACAAGCACAATTTAAAAAAAAGCTAGAAGAGCGCCTAGAAACGCCTAGAGTAAAATCAGCAAAGCTGCATGGCCATGAAGATCGCTACAAAATAAAGCTTCTAAGTATTGGCTATAGGCTTGTTTATGAGGTTCAGGATGAGGTGCTAATAGTACTGGTTGTTGCAGTCGGCAAGAGAGAGCGCAATGCCGTCTACAAATTAGCAGAGTCACGCTAAGTGCATGTTGATATCAACTACGTGTACTGATATTCATTCACGCAAAGGGTGTCACAATCATTGTTAACGAAGTTTTGAGCAAGTGCCGGCTAGACAAATGGCTGTGGGCTGCACGTTTTTTCAAAACGCGAAGCCTCGCGACCGCTGCGATTGAGGGGGGTAAGGTGCACGTGGACGGCGACCGGGTAAAGCCTGCTAAGGAAGTGCATGTGGGCCAGGTGATCCATATCCGCAACAAGGATGTTGAGATTGAGGTCGACGTGCTTGGACTCTCCGTTATTCGTCAAGGGGCGCCAGAGGCGGCACGCTTGTTTGCAGAAACAGCAGCGAGTATCGCTAAACGAGAAAATGCCAAGGTCACGGGTGAGGGTGATCACGCCAAACGTGAACGTGGGGCTGGTCGGCCTACCAAGCGGCAGCTGCGCGACATTCGGCGCTTTACGGGTGGTGATGTCGGTTAAGCTTAACCCTTCAATCAGCTCGTTGATGTTTGGATAGGTCTGAGTTTGCTGGCCGACATATAGGGCTGTGCAGCCCGTATTTTTTCGTGTCACACGGACTCGTGAATAATGAACGTTAAATGATACGTAAATATCATTGTAAAATTAATGCGCATCATGAATAATAATTTCAATAATGAAACTGATCTGTAAGGATATAAAATGCCAACCAACGCCGAACATAGTGCAAGCTACCTCAAGTTTATCCATTTAAGCCAAGCGCTGCGTGGGCTTCCGGGCTTGCCTACGCTTGATCCGATTGAGGAGCGCCTCTTAACTATCTGGCGGCGGCTTGGTTCTCCAGCAAGGACGCGACGGTGTTAGAAACGATGCGCACCACCCCTGACATGTCGCCGAGTACGGTCCACCGCCGTCTCAAAACCTTACGCAAGAAGGGTCTCCTGCACTTTGATATTGATGCCCAAGACAACCGCATTAAGTATATCGTGAAGACCGACCTGACCGACCGTTACTTTGCGCACATGGGCAAGTGCATGGATAGCGCCTTCGCTTAAATCCTGCTATTGCCAGCCTTTAGCCAACGGCACCGCTTTACTTGGCGTCGTGACTGATTGGCGTGCCCTTAGTGTTTGAAGTCGACTGCCTTGCGTCTTTCCCCACCCGCTGATTGCGGTCTAGGGTGCACAAATAATTACCTTGATATTCGAGTGGTTACTGATAAAATTGACCCCTTAATCGTTGTTGTATGTATTTATGTCTATTTCCCTCCCCAAATATCTACACCCATCTGCCGTGCGCAGTGTCGCCCTGCAGGTCCTGTTGGTGGCCTGAGCCTGGATTATTTTTTACCACCTATCGATTGATGTGTTGGCTTATTTTGCCTTTAACGACGAAACGTTTTGGGTATTTTTACCTGCCGGCGTGCGCTTGGTGGCGGTCATCCTGTTCGGTTGGGTGGGGGTGGTGGGTCTCTTTATTGGGAACGTGTTGACCCCCGACGATGTGCCTTTGACGCATGTGCTGCTGCTATCCGCGGTCTCGGCGTTGTCGCCTAAGTTAGCCTTGATCTCGGGCCGGCGGCTCCTGCACCTACCCCCGACATTGGCGTCACTCACTCCCTTCCACTTGCTGGTGCTCGCCCTGATGGCGTCGATGTATAACGCGCTCATGCGTGTGGGCTCCATCCATTTCTTGGGGCAATCGCAGCCCTTGTTTAACCTGCTGCCGATGTTCGTGGGCGACCTCGTGGGCACGTTTATGATCTTTTACTTGGCGTTGGGGTTGCTGTGGTTGATGAAGGCCTGGTTTAGGTTGTACGAACCTCATTAAATGCGCTACATTTTGTCATTAAGTTGACATAGTTTGATATAAATCAATGGACTTTATTGGTGTTCTATGTGAAAATCATTTTAGTTTTTAAGTATTGATACTTGTATTACCGTATCAGTGAGATTGGGTTTACGTTGGCTGGTGTCGGGTTTTCTAAACGGCGTTAGCGCTCCAAGTCCTCGAATTTTACAAGTCAGTAAGGGTTTGCGCGTATGCGTTTCACGGTTGGATTCTGTTATATTAATTGGGATTATACGTGCGTATAGCGGTCAATGAGGAAATTATACTCTATTATAATTTTGTTACAATTATAAAAATCAATAGAATTTAAAGTCTTGTGAGGGTTGCGGCAGATGTTTAAAATAATACAGCAAGACAAGACAAGACAAGACAAGACAAGACATTAACCTGCTGGCTTGCTTTCTGAATAATTCGGTCACCATGCGTGTGCGTGCATGCACAATAAAAAATAGTCTACAAAGGGTGTCTTGATGGGTAATCGTTATGCGGTGATTTTATGTGGGGGTTCCGGTACGCGCCTGTGGCCGCTATCGCGCTCACTCAAGCCCAAGCACCTGCTGCCGTTAAATGGCGACAGCACGCTGCTACAGCAGACCGCACTCCGCGTTTGCCAGAAAATTCCTGCCAGCCGCCTCATCACCGTCACCCATGAAAGTCATCGTTTTGAAGTCAAGGGCCAGCTCGCTGAAATATTGCCCGACGCCGTAGATGGCGTCATGGCAGAACCTATTGCCAAGAATACTTTGGCCGCGATTGCGATTGCCGTGCGCCGCATCCATGACATGGATCCTACCGCCATTATTGGCGTCTTCGCCTCAGACCACGCCATCGATGATGAAAAGGCCTTTATTGCTGCCTGGGACGCGGCTGAAGTTGCGGCCGAGGCGGGTTACCTGGCGCTTCTTGGCATCAAGCCCACGGAGGTCGCGATTGGTTACGGTTACATCAAGCCCGGTGCCTCGCTTAGTTTAGGCGCGGCCAACCTTGATATCCACGCCGTCAATTCCTTTGTCGAAAAGCCAGACCGCGAGAACGCAGAACGTTACATCAAAGAGGGTTACCTGTGGAACAGTGGCATGTTCGTGTTCCGTGCGGACGTCTTTATGGAGAAGCTAGCACGCTACCAGCCCGATATCGCTGCGGTGATTCTATCTATCACCGACGACAACATCACCCAACAATACGAAAAGCTGCCTAGCCTGTCCATGGACCATGGGCTGGTCGAGTTGTGCGATAAGATTGCAGTGGTACCGGTGGACATGGCCTGGAGCGATTTAGGTAACTGGGAGTCCATCTACCAGCGCCATGCCAAGGACGCCAACAGCAATGTGACCCGGGGTGAGGTGGTGGTCTCGGATAGTAAGAACAGTCTCTTATGGAGCGAGAATGGTATTTTAGCAACACTTGGCGTGGATAACCTAGTTGTGATCCAGACTGCTGATGCGACGTTGATTTGCGATCGTAGCCGTACCGAAGAGTTGAAGTTGGTTGTAGACCAAGTCAAGGCACGCTATCCGACTATGGCCGCGATGCACCTCACAGTGCAGCGCCCTTGGGGTAGCTATTGTGTGCTAGAGGAAGGCTCGCACTTCAAGATTAAGCGCATAGTCGTGACGCCTGGCGGCAAATTGAGCCTCCAGACCCACTCGGGACGCAGTGAACACTGGGTGGTGGTGTGTGGTACGGCAACAGTGACGCACGGTAACCAAGAAATCATCGTGTCGACCAACGAGTCGACCTATATTCCCGCGGGCTGCCTGCACCGCCTCAGCAACAATACCGACAAGGACCTCGTGGTGATTGAGGTGCAGACGGGTGCGAACTTGAGTGAAGACGATATCATTCGCCACGGCGATGTCTACGGCAGGGCTTAATGAGTATGCCGTTGTCTATACAGGAGTTTGTTACTAAAGCCTTAACTTACGGCCCAGAACATGGCATCATTGTGACACTTGCTCACAATCTAGAGGTTTGCCATGCATTACCCTTCACTAACTCCTCAGAAAAATCAGCTTAATGCTTAGTGTACTCAAGGGCCTATGGGTTTACCGTGGCTTCATTTTAGGGAGCGTTAAGCGCGAGTTCCAGTTAAAGTACAGAAATTCGCTATTAGGAGCGGCGTGGACGGTGATTAATCCGCTGGCGATGATCTTAATCTACACGGTCATCTTCTCGCAGGTGATGCGCGCAAGGCTCCCTGGCGTTGATAGTACCTTTGCCTACAGCATTTATCTTTGTGCGGGGGTTCTTACTTGGGGCCTATTCGCAGAGATTACTGGACGTGCGCAGGGGATGTTTATTGATAACGCCAACCTCATTAAAAAGCTGAGCTTCCCGCGCCTATGTTTACCCGTGACATTGGTGCTCAATGCGATACTTAACTTTAGTATCGTGTTCGGGCTATTTATACTGTTTTTATTAGTGTCAGGAAACTTCCCTGGGTGGGCGTTTGTTGCGCTCTTGCCCCTGTTGCTGATTCTAGTGTTGTTTGCCATTGGCTTGGGTATCACGCTAGGCGTGATGAACGTGTTCTTTAGGGACGTGGGTCAATTTTTTGGGATCTTTATTCAGTTCTGGTTCTGGTTAACCCCCATTGTGTACTCCGCTAAAACTTTGCCTGATTTTATACAACCATGGTTGGCACTCAACCCCATGAGTAGCCTAATGGCAGCCTTCCAGACTATTTTAGTGATGGAGCAGTGGCCGAATTGGCTAACCCTCTGGCCGATCACGTTGCTATCATTATTTTTATGTGCCACGGGCTTTAGGTTATTCCGCAACCACTCTGGTGAAATGGTGGATGAACTCTGATGGGCATGATCACCGTTAACAACCTAGGCAAGGCCTACAAGCAGTATCCAACGCGTTGGGGGCGTTTAGCTGAGTGGGTACTTCCGTTCGCTAAGCCGCGCCACACGCTCAAGTGGGTGATGCAGGGCGTGAGCTTTACCGTAAATCCCGGTGAGGCCGTTGGCATCATCGGCATCAACGGCGCAGGCAAGAGTACGCTTCTAAAAATGATTACGGGGACGACTCAGCCCACTACCGGTAGCGTAAGTATCACTGGGCGAGTTTCAGCCATGCTAGAACTCGGTATGGGTTTTCACCCAGACTTTACAGGTAGGCAGAACGCCTTTATGACTGGGCAGTTGCTCGGCATGAGCGTTGAAGAGATAACCGATCTAATGCCAGAAATAGAGGCTTTTGCCGAGATTGGTGACTACATGGATCAACCTGTGCGCGTCTATTCGAGTGGTATGCAGATGCGCGTAGCCTTTAGTGTGGCAACAGCGCGTCGTCCGGATGTGCTTATCGTCGATGAGGCGTTATCGGTGGGCGACGCCTATTTCCAGCACAAGAGTTTTGACCGCATACGAGAGTTTCGCAAGCAAGGCACCACCTTACTCCTCGTTTCGCATGATAAGGGTGCCATCCAGTCTATCTGTGACCGAGCCATCTTGCTAGACGCCGGGAAGCTCGCTATGCAAGGGGAGCCAGAGGGTGTGATGGACTTCTATAATGCCATGTTGGCAGACCATCAAAATCAGACCATTAAGCAGGAAGTTACGGATAATGGTAAGGTTCAAACTATATCCGGCACCGGTGAGGCAACCGTAACTGCTATTACACTTGTTGATGAGAATGGACGTGTCATTGAGGTGGTTGATGTTGGTCAAATCGTTCGACTTCGTATAGAGGTGCAGGCACATGTTGCGATTAAACGTTTGATTTTAGGCTACGGAATCAAAGACAGGCTCGGTCAGGTGATATACGGAACAAATACTGACTTGAAGAGGCAGCCGCTTCTCAACGTCGAGGTTGGTGAGCGATATCTTTTTAATATTGCATTTCCAGTTAACTTGGGTCCCGGTACCTATTCCATACAAACATCCTTAGCAAGCTCCGAAACGCACTTAAAAAACAATTACGAATGGCGAGATTTAGCAATGGTTTTTAACGTGATAAATATTAATAAATCTCATTTTGCAGGTTGCGCATGGATTGATCCGCATATAGAGATTTTATCATTATGACCTTTATTTCATACGCTCAAAATTTTGAGGACGTTATGCTTTGGCGTGCCCTAAAGCAAATTGATCATGGATTTTACATTGATATTGGAGCCCAAGACCCTGTTGTCGATTCCGTGAGCCTTGCCTTTTACGAGCATGGTTGGCGTGGTGTTCATATAGAGCCAACACAGCAGTATTCGACACTACTGAGACAGGCGCGTCCTGATGAAATCATAGAGCAGGTTTCTCTCGCTTCATCAGATGGTTTGCTTACATTTTACGAATTCAATGATACTGGCTTGTCGACTGCCGATTGTGATCTTGCTAAGAAACACCAAAGAGCAGGGTTCGTTGCTAATTTAACAGAAGTGCCCGTTGCTTCCTTGGACTCGATTCTTAACCGTTATGGTCATCAGCCTATCCATTGGTTAAAGCTAGATGTGGAGGGTTTTGAGAGATGTGTGCTAGAGAGTTGGCGAGAGTCTTCTATTCGTCCTTGGATTTTGGTAATCGAAAGTACAGTGCCTTCGACTCAAATACAAAGCCACATAGATTGGGAGTCAATCGTTTTAGATAAAGGTTATATCAGCGCTTATTTTGATGGGCTAAATAAATTTTATGTTCATGGTGATCACCATGATTTGCTAGCGTCCTTCAGTGTGCCGCCAAATATCTTTGATGGATTTGTATTAAGCGGTTCTGCATCTCAACCCTTTTATGCGCTTGTTGCTGCCAAAGCAGAGCAAGCCGAAGCCAAAGCAGAGCAAGCCGAAGCCAAAGCAGAGCAAGCCGAAGCCAAAGCAGAGCAAGCCGAAGCCGTTCTAATTGCTATACATAATAGCTCCTCTTGGCAATTAACAGCTCCACTTCGCTTAGTTTCTACTAGCGTGAAAAGCTTATTAAAATTGCTTAAAATTGCAAAGTCATCTATTAAAAATACATTAAAACTCTTTTTGAGACATGTTAACTTATTAGCTAATCGCTGGCCTTTGCTAAAACTAATTGTACTCAAATTATTGACACGAACTCCATTATTGGAAAGACGACTAAGACTGATGGCGACGGGAGTACCTACAGCACAAAAAAATGCGCCTCTTCTTACACCAAGAGCAAATCGTATCTTCATGGATCTTAAAGCTGCAATAGCAAACCAAAAAAAGGATAGCAGTTGATGCGGATCGTCATTGATATGCAGGGCGCACAAAGCGATGGGTCACGCAATCGCGGCATAGGGCGTTATTCACTTTCTTTGGCTAAGGCAATCGCACGAAATCGTGGTGACCATGAAATTTTTCTGGCGCTAAATGGATTTTTTCCTGAAAGCATTGAAGTTATAAGGTCGGCATTTGATGGATTGTTGCCGCAACAAAATATTCGTGTTTGGTTTGCTCCTGGGCCCGTGTCTAATATTAACAGCGCAAATGATTGGCGTCGCCTTTGCGCCGAGTTGGTTCGCGAGGCATTTCTGGATAATCTCAAGCCTGATGTCGTTCTCCTCAGTAGTCTTTTCGAAGGGTTGACTGATGATGCAGTCACTAGCATAGGCGAGCTGAGTAACGGAGTTCCAACTGCTGCAATTCTTTATGACTTGATTCCATTAATTTATCGACAGCATTATTTGCAGAACCCAACAGTCGAGCGCTTTTACGAGAGTAAGCTTAACCATCTACGGCGAGCTGATATGGTGCTAGCTATTTCAGAATCTTCTCGGCAAGAGGGAGTTCGTAATCTTGATTTCTCGGCTGAGGCTTGCATTAGCATATCCACGGGGACTGAGCCACAATTTCAACAAAAGCAAATAAATTCTGAACAAGAGAAAGATCTTCGCCAGCGTTATGGCTTGCACCATTCATTCGTTATGTATACGGGAGGCATTGATTGGCGCAAGAACATTGAAGGTCTTATACGCGCCTATGCTAGCCTACCTATCTCCTTGCGTGGCAGCCACCAATTAGCGATTGTATGTTCAATCCATTCATCTAGCCGAAATGTATTGGAAGCCCTGGCCAAGGAGCATGGGTTGGAGGCTGGTGAATTAGTACTAACAGGATTTGTGCCTGAAGAAGATTTGCTGAATTTATACAATCTTTGCAAAATGTTCGTATTCCCATCATGGCATGAAGGCTTTGGCCTACCAGCATTAGAGGCAATGGCTTGCGGTCGCGCAGTAATTGGCTCTAACACATCTAGTCTGCCGGAAGTGATTGGCCGTTATGATGCCATCTTTGACCCTAAGAACGATGCAGCTATTGCTAAAAAGATCGCACAGGTACTGACTGATGACGCCTATCGATTCGAGCTTGAACAACATGGTCTGGAGCAAGCCAAGCGTTTCTCATGGGATATCACTGCGAAACGGGCAATTACTGCACTTGAAACCTTGCATTCTAAAAAAAATAGTCAATCATTGGCTGATTGCATGCCCACTCGCCGACTTAAGCTTGCGTATATCTCGCCATTGCCGCCAGAACGAAGTGGTATTAGTGATTACAGTGCCGAACTTCTACCTGCTCTTTCACGCCACTATGAAATCGATGTAATAGTAGCTCAGGATTCAGTATCGGATCCTTGGATTAAAGGTAATTGCGCAATACGTAATGTAGATTGGTTCAGGGAGCACGCAGCAGATTACGATAGGGTGCTTTATCATTTTGGTAACTCCCACTTTCATCAGCATATGTTTAGCTTGCTAGATGATGTGCCAGGTGTTGTCGTACTTCATGACTTCTTCTTGTCTGGGATTGTTGCACACATGGATTTTACTGGCTTCAAGCCAGGTTTTTGGGGGTCGACACTATACAAGGGCCATGGCTATACTGCCATGCAGCAGCGGTTTCACACGCCAGATACTGGGAAAGTAGTTTGGCAATATCCATGTAGCCAAGAAGTGATCATGGGAGCAATGGGGGTGATTGTGCACTCCGAAAACTCACGGCGACTTTCAAATGAGTGGTACGGAAATGGCTCAGCTGATGATTGGGCTGTTATTCCGGTTCTGCGTGTTCCCGAAAGTAGGGTTGATAGGTCTGAAGCACGCCGGCAGTTAAAATTAAGTGATGCTGATTTTGTTGTGTGTAGTTTTGGCTTGCTCGGACCTACCAAGCTGAACCATCGTTTGCTAGATGGGTGGTTAGCATCTGATTTAGCGAAAAATCCAAATTGTATATTGGTGTTTGTCGGTGAAAATCAAAATGGTGAATATGGTTCTAACCTTGTTGCATCAATAAGAGAAAGTGGATTGGATCAGCGTATTCGCATTACTGGTTGGGCAGACACCAATTCATTTCGCTGTTATCTCGCAGCTGCGGATGTGGGTGTGCAATTACGAACACTCTCACGTGGCGAAACATCAGGCACTGTTCTTGACTGCATGAATTATGGCCTACCAACCATTGTTAATTCCAATGGTAGCATGGTGGATTTGCCTGATAATGGGGTCTGGAAGTTACCAGATGAATTTACTGATTATGAATTAATTAGAGCAATGGAAGACCTTTGGAGAGAGCCTGCTCGACGACAAGAGCTAGGCGCAAGGGCGCGAGAGATAATTTTAACTAGTCACAATCCAGAGTGTTGCGCTGTCCAATATGTTACGGCTATTGAGGATGTGTATAAGCAGTTGCTGAACGAACCTCATACATTAATTGGCGCACTTGCTCGCGTGGAGTCGCCACCTACTGAAGTGCGAGAATTAATCTCATTAGCGCAAGCAATAGACCATTCTATCCCACCGCGACTAGTTTTCCGTCAATTGCTGGTGGATATTTCAGAAATTGTGCAAGCAGACGCAAAAAGTGGTATTCAGCGCGTGGTGCGTAGAAGTCTGCTGGAACTTCTCATGCATCCACCCGAAGGCTTAAAAGTTGAACCTGTCTATGCCACAACTAGTCAGCCGGGCTATCGCTACGCGCGTTTCTTTACTCTAAAATTACTTAACTGCCCAGAATCAGCGCTCTCAGATGATATAGTTGAATTTCGCTCTGGTGATATATTCTTAGGTCTGGACATGCAGCCTAGTGTCGTGTCGGCACAGCAAGCATTTTATAATCAATTACGTATCCAAGGCGTACAAGTTCAATTTGTGATTTACGACCTCTTGCCGATTACCCTTCCCAATACTTTTACTAAAGATGTACGAAAGAGTTACCAGGCTTTTATTGAGGTTGTAGCTGAAAGTGACGGCGCTATTTGTATCTCTAAAACAGTAGCTGATGAGCTTAAGGATTGGATGGGAGAGAATAAAACAATTCGTCAGCGGCCATTTAATATTGCATGGTTCCATTTAGGGGCAGACTTTGATCCATCTTCCTCATCAAAAGGCCTACAAAAAAATTCTGAGGAAGTGTTAAGTATCATCACAAAACGTCCAACTTTCCTGATGGTTGGCACGCTGGAACCCAGGAAAGGACATGCTCAAACAATCGCCGCATTCGATCAGTTGTGGTCAGAGGGCGTTAATGTTAATTTGGTGATTGTTGGTAAGCAAGGGTGGATGGTGGATGCGCTTGTTAAACGTCTCCAACACCACCACGAACTGAGCAAGCGTCTATTGTGGCTAGAGGAGGTTGGTGATGAATACTTGGAGAAAATTTACGCTTCGAGTACCTGTCTGATTGCAGCTTCATTGGGTGAAGGTTTTGGTTTGCCGTTAATCGAGGCAGCGCAGCACAAACTGCCAATTATTGCAAGGGATATTCCAGTATTCCAAGAGGTGGCAGGTGAGTATGCATACTATTTTAGTGGATTGGAGCCAATAGCTTTGGCTGAGGCTATAAAGCATTGGATGCAGTTAGAAGCAGATGGTGAGGCGCCGCAGTCAGATACCATGCCATGGCTTACTTGGAAACAAAGTACGCAACAATTGAAGACTTTACTCTTAGCGAATAATCCTGAAAATTAGAGTTCGTTGAAAGTGTTTATACAATGATTAAATTTAATTATACCAATATTGCCGCTAAAGAAATGAATCGAGCGCTTCGATTCTTCCTTGGGTCATTAGGCGGAGTGACGGCTGATTTAATAGTTTTTCAAAGTGCCATTCAATTGGGTTTGTCTGTTTTTAACTCCAATTTTATCAGCTCTGCTTTAGCTATAACAATCACTTATCTTCTAGTAACTCGATATACATTTAAAGTGAAAGCATCCTCGGTAGATTATATGTTATTTATTGGATGGTATGTATGCTCAATATATGTATTCTCTATATTAATTAGCTACTTAGTTTATTATAGTGTTTGGCCTGCTATTGTTTGTAAATTATTATCTTTACCATTTTCTTTTACCGTTAATTTCTTGTTCTCACGAATTTTCTTTACCAGGAATCACTTTAATGACTGATCGAATTATGATTTTTATCCCGGCATATAATTGTGAAAAACAATTACCACGAGTTTTTGAAAAAATAGACTCACAAGTACAAAAGTATATTCAAGAAGTTGTTGTTATAGATAACCAAAGTAGTGATGCGACGCTTGATGTTGCGCAAACATCAATTGATGGATTGCGAATTCGGGTTACTTTATTACGCAATAAACAAAATTACAACCTTGGCGGATCAATTAAGAGCGCTTTTCTATATGCGATAGAACATGGTTACGATTATATGATCACGCTGCATGGAGACGATCAGGCTGACATCAGAGACTTATTATCTGTTTTGGAGTCTGGGGAATATCGTAATAATGATCTTATTATTGGGGCGCGTTTCCATCCTGAATCAAACTTAAAGGGTTATTCACAAATTCGTATTTTAGGTAACAGAGTGCTAAATATTGTGTGCTCTTTAATAAATAAAAGGCGTGTTGATGACCTTATTGCAGGAATTAATTGCTTTAAAGTGGATTTCTTTCGTAGTAAGTTTTTCCTGATGTTTCCTGACAATTTAACTTTTGATGCTCATGTTCTTTTGTATGCATTTAACAAAAATGCAAGAGTGAGATATGTTCCAATTACATGGCGGGAAGAGGATCAAATTAGCAATGCAAAAGTAATAAGACAAGCTTTAATAATTTTAAAGTTGTTCTTTAATTACTTGGTTCGAGGCAAAGATGTTTTTGCGCAAAACAACAGTGGTCGCCCCGTCGGCTTTAACTATGAATCAGAGGTTATATTGCGACGATGATTAATCTCGAAAAATCAAAAGTTCTTCTTTCTAGTATTGTTGTTGCCCTTACGGCATCATTACTTTATTTCAAAACTTTTATCGTTAGCGATACATTATTTTTAGACGCGCTCTCTACTGACTTATTTACTCATAGGGGAAATTGGGTAGACTGGAGCCTCTCTCCTGCCCCTGCATACCTACCGGATATGCTTTTGTATTTCATCGCATACCAAATATTCCCAGATGCATCGTGGCGAATTTTTTTCGTATCAGCAGCCCAGGTTTTTATCCTAACAATTATAGCTGTATGGTTTTCGAAACAAATTTATCCAAAAATAAGTAAAAATGCAATTTCTACCATAATCCTGATGGTAGCATTCGTCACTCTTGTGGCGGCACAATCTAGTATGTGGCTGTATTTTTATACTGCCAACAATCACTTTGCCTCCCTTGTCGGTTCTTTGCTGTGTCTGGGGCTATTCATTAGATTTTTTGAGAAACCTATAGTTTCAGCAGCGGTAATGTTAGCTTTTATTGGTGGCGTTGCAAAGGCATCGACTGCAATTTATTTAATCAGCTTCACAGCACCAGCCTTTGCTCTCATTCTAATTGCGCTGCTTTTTCTTGATAAATCGATTGAGAATTACCGACCCTACAGGAATAGATTAATCGTTATACTTGCGATCATAATCGCATCCCACCTCATCTCATTTTTTGTTGAGAAAGTGTTAACTTACAACAGTAATCTTGAGAGCCGGGTCCCTGTAACTTTTGAAGCTGCAGGGAATTCGTTTAAGCTATTATTACAGGCTACAGCGAATGCTTTCTCATTTGATAATCGTTTCACGCTTGTTTTTAGCTTGGTAGTTTTGGCTTCGTTTCTTTTTCTTCTCTACAGGTTGCTTCATAATATAAAACTGGGCTTTAACAGTCTAATCATTTCATTTCATTCTGAGTCTGCTAATAACGTGAACTGGAGGTTTGTATCTAGCGCCATGTTTCTAGCCATAGTCGTTCCAGTTAATATCATGGGTGTAGTGTTGTCCGGTGGGTTTATAGACTTTGCCGGTTTCAGATATCTAATGTTCCCTATCGCTTTGGCAATAATTTTAGCCATCATCCTAATTGATCAAAGCCATAGAAAATTTACTATAGCGTGGAATATTTTATATATTATTGCTGTCGTTTTAATTTTCGGCTCAAGCCTTCGATTTATACAAAAATCTATTCAATCAACGCATCCAGTTAATAATGTAGCTTCTTGCTTAGCCGACATCGAAAACGGTGGCTTTGTCTTGCAAGAGGGTATAGCCGATTATTTCAACGCTAGAGGTGTAAGCGCATATTTGCCTCGAATGAATACTATTCTTGCGACGCTTAATGATGCTTCACCATTTATTTGGATGTCAACTTTTGGTCCGATACTGCATCCTTCGCACTATCCGACGTATCAATATAATTTTGCAATATTGCATAATGCAAGTGACGGTGGCCCGTTCAACTATACGCCTGAAACTATCGGTAAAATTTTACCGATTCCTACCAATATACATTATTGCTCTGATTCTAAAACGCAAATTTGGCTTTATAACGGAGACAACTTAGATTTGGCGTTAAATGCTTCTAATAACGCTTATTTATTTAAAAGAAAATTGACCGATAAATTGCTTATTCTTGGGGCCAATCTTCCTGGCATTACTGGAAAAAAAGAAGGGCTAGTACGAATTGCAAAAGATGTAGTAGATAAGCAAGGTTTTCTAAGCTACGGTCCATACGTTGACCTTGATGGTGGTCTTTATAAGATTGTTATAAAATACTCAGCAAAATCAGATAATAGTGATGCTGTTGGCACATTTGACATTGGTCGGTTTAATGTGCCACCGAAAGATATCGTATTGTACAAAGTAAATCTAAAAGTTATTGAAGCAGGCATGGTTGAGGCGATCATAAAAATTCCTAATGAAGGCCTTCAGCAAGTGGAATTTCGCACATGGTTTTCAGGTCATGGACAGCTCACAGTTAAATCCATAGAGATAGAGAAATTATAAATATGCTTAATATAGTAATACCTATGGCCGGTGCTGGAAGTCGTTTCGCTACTGCTGGTTACTCTGACCCCAAACCACTAATTACAATTCATGGCGTACCTATGATCAGAGTGGTAATTGAAAACCTTCGCCCGAAGGGAAGTCATCGATTTATATTTATCTGTCAGAAGACACATATTCAAGCGTATGGCTTAGCTGAAAAACTAGAATATTGGGCGCCAGGAAGCATTGTAGTTCAACTTGATGAAATTACAGAAGGTGCCGCCTGCACGGTTCTTGCAGCTAAACGGTATATTAATAACAAAGATGAGTTGATGATTGCTAACAGCGATCAGTATATTGATACAGATATCAATATTTATTTAGACCAAATCAAAAAACATTACTTGGATGGTCTAATCATGACGATGAAGGCGAATGATCCAAAATGGTCGTTTGTCGGCTTGTCTGAATCGGGCTATGTGACTAATGTGGTCGAGAAAGAAGTTATATCAGACGAAGCAACGGTTGGAATATATAATTTTAAGTATGGTTGTGATTTCGTTCGTGCTGCTGAGGCAATGATTTCGAAAGATCTGCGCGTTAATGGTGAGTTTTATGTTGCGCCTACATATAATCAACTGATTCAGGAAGAGCAGAAGATCGGTATTCATAATATTGGTAGTGAAACTGCCGGCATGTATGGTTTAGGTGTTCCTTCGGATCTGAATGCATTTATTTCGATTAGTCTCTCACATAGTGCAACTAAGACAATATTATGATAATCCTTAGCCATCGAGGTTGCTGGACTGTTCCTGATGAAAAAAACAGCGCAGTGGCCTTCAAACGTTCTTTTGACTTAGGTTTCGGTACTGAGACTGATATAAGGGATTCTGCTGGGTGCCTTGTCATTTCTCACGATATACCTGTTGGTAATGAAATTCACCTAGTAGATTTCCTCCAGTTTTATAAAAAAAGCTTACCGCTCGCGCTTAATATCAAATCAGATGGGTTGGTTGTTCCGCTTAAACATGCAATGCAAACTGCTGGAATTTTGGATTGGTTTGTGTTTGACATGTCTATCCCTGAAATGCGCAGTTATTTAAAGGCTGGAATTCCAGTTTTTGCTCGGATGAGTGAAGTGGAAAAAGATCCTGCTTGGATTGATGAAGTTGCAGGCATTTGGCTCGATAGCTTTTCAGATATTTGGTACGACACAAATCTCATAGATAAATTGCTCAACAAGGGGTTGCGTGTTTGTATCGTATCGCCGGAACTTCATGGACGAGAACATAAGACGTTTTGGACAGAACTCACCGTACTTTCTCGCCACACAGGCCTAATGCTATGTACTGATTTCCCAGAACAGGCCAAAGATTTTTTTAAGGTAAAAATAAAATGATAAAGGCTGTTATATTTGACATGGATGGAGTGCTAATTGATGCAAAAGATTGGCATTTCGAAGCCTTGAATAGATCATTAAAATTATTCGGTTATGAAATTAGCCGTTACGATCATTTGACATCCTATGATGGTTTGCCAACTTCGAAAAAATTGGAAATGTTATCCCTTGAAAATGGGTTGCCTAGAGAACTTCATCAGTTTATAAATGAGATGAAACAAGCATATACCATGCAAATGGTTCATGCTCATTGTAAACCACGTTTTTCACATGAATATGCACTTTCAACACTTAAATCAATGGGTTATAAATTAGCTGTTGCTTCAAACTCTGTCAGAGATACAGTCGAAACCATGATGCAAAAAGCAGGGTTGGATGGTTATATGAGTGAAATACTTAGCACAACTGATGTTATACACCCCAAACCACATCCGGAAATATATATAACTGCAATATCTAGGCTTGGACTTTCTCCTCAAGAGTGCCTAATAGTTGAGGATAATGAGCATGGAATAAAAGCAGCAACTGCTTCAGGTGCTCATGTTTTAGCCGTTCGAGGAGTCGATGATGTGAATCTATCAAATATCATGAATCGCATTAGAAAGGTGGAAGGTTAATATATATGAACATTTTAATTCTCGCCGCTGGCCAGTCAAACTTGCATAACACAGATGAAAACTATCCTCTGTGCCTTACTGAATTTGATGGTATACCGCTGATTGAAAGGTTGATAAATTCTTGTAAGACTATTGCAGATACTAGCTTTTGTATCGCAATGCGAGAACAAGATATTCGTCAATATCATCTTGATAATGTTGTTGAAATGCTTGCTCCCGGTGTAAATGTAATCCGAATCTCAGTAGATACTAAAGGCGCTGCATGCACAGCACTTCTCGCTGTTGGCACTATTGATAACGATGAGGAACTGTTAATTTTAAACGGTAATGAAATTCTTGATGATGATTTTTCAAAAATTATAACTAATTTTAGAGAGCGCAAGTTAGATGCCGGTGTGGTTACATTTCCTTCGATACATCCACGTTACTCATATGTAAGACTTAATTCAGAAAGTTTGGTAGTTGAAGCGGCAGAAAAAAATCCAATTAGCCGAAATGCTACGGTTGGTTTTTACTGGTTTGCACGTGGAAAGGATTTTGTGAGGGCAGCAAAAAGAATGATCTGTAAAAATGCAACCGTTAATGACTTTTTTTTCATTTGCCCTGTGCTTAATGAAATGATATTGCAACAGGCGAATATTGGTATTTACCCAGTTATGTTAAGTCAGTACCATCCTTTAAAAACCGAACGGCAACTAGTCCAGTTTGAAACTCTCATTGATTATAAGAAGACTTTATGAGGCATGAAAAACTTAGTTCAATGGTAAAAGGTTGGTTTGTAGGTCCTTTCACGCCAACCGCTTATAGTACCGATGGTTGTGAGGTAGCAGTCAAATACTATAAGGCAGGCGAAACGGAGAAGGCTCACTTTCATAAGATAGCTACTGAAATCACACTTGTATTGTCAGGCCGAGTGCGAATGGCTGGTAGGGAATGGGGGGAGGGGGATATTGTGATTCTTGAACCTGGAGAGGAAACCGATTTTGAAGCATTGTCTGATGCCATTAATGTAGTAGTGAAGGTGCCAGGTGCTCAGAATGATAAATATCTGTCTGAAAAGAAAGGAATATCCAGTGGGCTTTCGTAGAAAAAACCTTTCTAAAGATTTCCTTCAAACTTTTGATTTTTTTCTCAATAATTCTGTAAAGTTAAATGAAAAATTAAAAGTAATCAGTCTGTCATTTCAACTAATACAAAGATAAAATTTTATGATTAAAACAGTAGTTATAACAGGAATAACTGGTCAAGACGGTGCTTATTTGGCGGCACTATTGTTAGATAAAGGCTATATTGTTTACGGTACTTATCGTCGCACCAGTTCGGTAAATTTCTGGCGGATTGAGGAGCTTGGGATTGAAAAAAATCCTAATCTACATTTGGTTGAATACGATTTAACGGATTTAAGCGCGAGCATCCGCTTGCTGCAAAGTACAGAGGCGACCGAGGTATATAACCTTGCCGCGCAAAGCTTTGTAGGGGTTTCATTTGAGCAACCTTTTACTACAGCAGAGATAACAGGTATCGGTCCGGTAAATTTACTTGAAGCTATTCGCATAGTTAATCCTGAGATACGCTTTTATCAGGCGAGTACATCTGAAATGTTTGGTAAAGTTCAGGAAATTCCACAAGTTGAAAGCACACCATTTTATCCACGTAGCCCTTATGGTATTGCTAAGCTCTATGCGCACTGGATGACGATTAATTATCGCGAGAGCTATGGAATTTTTGGATCTAGCGGTATTTTGTTTAACCACGAATCACCTTTGCGTGGACGTGAATTTGTTACACGCAAAATCACTGATGGTATGGCTAAAATTAAGCTAGGACAATTAGATGTTTTGGAACTTGGAAATATGGATGCTAAGCGCGACTGGGGTTTCGCGAAAGAATATGTTGAAGGTATGTGGCGAATGCTCCAGGCTGATAAGCCTGATACATATGTGCTTGCGACCAATCGAACAGAAACAGTGCGCGATTATGTAACGATGGCAGCCAAAGCCGCTGGCTTTGAATTGGCTTGGCAAGGTGCCGCTGAAAATGAAATTGGTATAGATACTAAATCGAATAAAACATTAGTGCGCGTTAATCCAAAATTTTACCGCCCAGCGGAAGTTGAACTATTAATTGGCAACCCAGAAAAAGCCAAGCTAGAGTTGGGCTGGGAGCCTAAAACAACTATGGAGCAGTTGTGCCAAATGATGGTTGAGGCTGATATTCGCCGTAATGAAGCAGGCTTTTCTTTTTAATGGCAACTCAAAAGAGAGCGCTGATTACTGGTGTTAATGGCTTTACCGGCCAATACGTAGCAGATGAGCTAAAGCATGCTAGATACGATGTTTATGGAACGGGTGCTATCGCTTCTGATTTGCCACAATACTTTCAGGTAGATTTGTTAGATAAAATTGGTTTAGCTCATGTTGTTCGAGAGGTTCAACCTACAGTTGTAGTGCATCTTGCGGCCATTGCATTTGTAGGCCATGGCAGCGCCAATGATTTTTATCAAGTCAATGTGATAGGCACTCGAAACCTACTTGAGTCCTTGGCATTACATTCTCGTGGCCTTGAAGCAGTTTTATTAGCCAGTAGCGCTAACATTTACGGTAACTCAACCGAGGGTGTATTAGCTGAAAATACCCAATCTAACCCAGCCAACGATTATGCGGTAAGTAAACTGGCAATGGAGTACATGGCCAAGCTTTGGCTAGACAAATTACCTTTATTTTTTGTGAGGCCATTTAATTACACGGGAATTGGCCAATCTGAAGATTTCTTATTACCTAAAATTGTTGCGCATTTTAAGCGTAAGGCACCTTTTATTGAACTTGGTAATTTAGATGTCTGGCGTGACTTTAGTGATGTGCGTTTGGTTGCCGAAGTATATCGGCGACTACTTGAGGTGAAGCCGTTAGGCCAAGCTGTCAATATTTGTTCTGGCAACACCTATGCATTACGCGAAGTTATTGCATTAGCTGAGAGGATTACTGCTCACAAGATGGAGGTCAGGGTCAATCCAGCGTTTGTGCGAGCCAATGAGGTTAAGAGTCTTTGTGGAGATGTTACGCGACTGTGCTCGCTGATTGGTGAAATTAAATCGCCATCTCTAGAAGATACATTGCGTTGGATGTTAGAAAGCCCCGGAGTAGATTAATGATTCGTATTGGGTTTGGTGTAACTCAATTTGCGAGAGGGTCTGCAGGATCAGGCATTGATGGGTTAGGGCATTATACTCATGAGTTAGGCAATGCGTTATCAGTCATCCCTGAAATTGATATTTTTCCATTTTCATTCGGTTATGAAATGAAAATATTATTTTGCAGCAAATATGTTGCGAAGTTTGCTCGGTTTGATTTTGAATTGCTCAAAGGAATCTTAATTCCCGGCCTTTGTATCAAAGGTATTCCCGGTGAGAAGGTTGATTTAATGCATGCAACAGACCATTTAATTCCTTTTGTGAAGAGTGTGCCATTAGTTGCAACCTTAATGGACGCCATTCCACTATCAAATCCAGAATGTGTAGGTGGAAGACATTATTGGTTAAATAAAGTGAAATTGATTTTGTGGAAAATGTCTGCAAGGCGCGCGGACCATATCATTACAATATCAGAGTACTCTAAAACTGAAATTTCAAGGTGGTTTGATATACCTCTCAATAGAATTTCTGTAATTCCTTTAGGTGTTGATTCCCGGTTTTTCGAGGTTATTAGTACTAAGGATCGCAGGGACGTCCTTAAGAGGCACAATGTTCCTGAAAATTATTTTTTAAGTGTTGGTACTCTGCAACCTAGAAAAAATTTAAGTCGGGTTCTGGCCGCAATGCGCATGTTGCCTGATGCCATTAAAAAAGAAACTCCGTTAGTAATTGTTGGTAGAGTAGGTTGGGATGTTGATGATCTTCTGCTTGAGATAGAGCAGGCGGAATTAGAAGGTTGGTGCATTAAGTTAGATCGAATTTCTGACTTAGACTTACGTGCATTATTACAATCGGCCAAGGCATTGGTTTTTCCATCATTAGCTGAAGGTTTCGGATTGCCAGTGCTTGAGGCCTTTGCCTCACGCACGCTTGTTATTACTTCAAATACAACGTCCTTACCTGAAGTGTCAAATGGTGCGGCTATATTAATCGATCCACTTAATGTTGCAGAGCTTTCTAAAGCTTTAATTAGGGTTCTTAATGAAAAAGACTCTATGCAAGACTTAATAGAGCGCGGCTATAAAAATGCAACATCCATGACATGGGTTCGCTGTGCAGAGAAAACTGTTGAGGTTTACCGTAAATTAGCATTAGGAGCCTCCTTTGATTAAAGTGCTACATTTTTACAAGACATACTACCCCGACTCTATGGGGGGCATTGAGCAATTCATTTTTCAATTAGCCCGTGGTGGTCGTAGCCATGGTATAGAGAGTACAGTGCTCTCATTAAGTCGAAATGCGGATGACAAAGTCGTTCAGATGGATGGGCACCAAGCCTGCCGTGCTAAAACTGATTTTGAAGTCGCCTCCACTCCATTCTCAATCTCTTGCTTTAGTAAGTTCGCCGCGCTAGCCAAAGAAGCCGATGTCATTCATTACCAGTTTCCATTTCCTTTTATGGACGTGGTGCACTTTGCAACACAGGTTAAGAAGCCTACAGTTGTGTCTTACCAATCAGACATTATCCGCCAAAAAAATCTACTTAAAGTGTACAGTCCTCTTAAAAATAAGTTTTTGGCAAGCGTTGACCATATTGTCACAACGTCACCAAATTACTTGGTTACGAGCGATGTATTAAAGCGCTATTCCGATAAGGTTAGTGTCATACCGATTGGCTTAGACAAGACCTCATACCCTGCGGCAACAGAAGAAAAACTTAATTATTGGAAGGCGCTTTTTAGTGGGCGTTTTTTCCTGTTTGTGGGTGTGCTGCGTTACTACAAAGGTTTACATATTTTAGTAGAAGCTGCAAAGGGGATTGATTATCCGATCGTAATTGTGGGTGCAGGTCCTATTGAGGCAGAATTAAAGACTCAAGCTAACAAATTAGGGTTAACCAACATTTTCTTTTTGGGGTTATTGCCTGATGAGGATAAAGTCGCACTATTCACGCTATGCTTCGGGGTGCTTTTTCCTTCACACCTTCGCTCTGAGGCCTTTGGTATTTCATTGCTAGAGGGCGCGATGTTTGGCAAGCCAATGATTTCTAGTGAAATTGGTACCGGCACTACGTTTATAAATATTGCCGATGAGACGGGGTTGGTCGTTCCCCCCAGCGACCCAGTTGCGCTAAGGCAGGCGATGACCTATTTGTGGGAACACCCGGAGCGGGCAGTGGAGATGGGTCGAAATGCAGAGGCGCGCTATTGGAAGTACTTTACTGCCGAGGATATGGTGAACGCCTATGCCAAACTGTATAGCGAGCTAGCCCAAAAATGACACATAAAAAAGTCAATATAGATGCGTTGATGGCAAGTTCAGGTGTCCGTTTCGGGACCAGTGGCGCGCGTGGTTTAGTAACGAGCATGAGTGAAGAGCTATGTTATGCCTATTCGATGGCCTTCCTTCAAGAGGTGGTAGGCAACGGACGGTCGGTTGGTACCGTAGTATTGGGTCATGATTTACGGCCAAGTAGTCCACAGATTGCAAGCGCCTGTGCGGCAGCGATTAAAAGTGCAGGGGGTCAAGTTATCTATGCGGGCGCATTACCCACACCAGCAATAGCCATCTATGCGCAACAACACAATGCCGCCGCTATTATCGTCACCGGAAGCCATATTCCCTTTGATCGCAACGGCATTAAGTTTTATCGCTTGGAGGGTGAGATTGCTAAGGCGGATGAGTTAGCTATCCAGCAGGCTGTCGTCGATGTGCCGAGCGAGCTATCACTCAATGTATTACCTGCACCTGATGCTGAAGTTGAGCGTCAATATGTACATCGCTACGTAGACTTCTTTGGCGCAGGGTATTTAAGTGGTTTACGTGTCGCCGTGTATGAGCACTCTAGTGTGGCCAGGGACTTGCTGCGTAAGGTCCTAGAGCAACTAGGCGCTGAAGTGATTTCATTGGGGCGCACCAATGACTTTGTGCCCATCGACACAGAGGCGGTGAGGCCTGAGGATGTTATTCAGGCACGCAAGTGGGCCCAAGAACATACGTTTGATGCAATATTTTCAACTGACGGGGATGCAGATCGCCCACTGATTGGTGATGAGGCGGGTCAATGGCTTCGAGGTGACGTGGTGGGTATCCTCTGTGCTAAATTCTTAGCGGCTGATGTGGTGGTAACTCCTGTGAGTAGTAACACCTTGGCCGAAAAGTCGGGTTGGTTTTCTGAGGTGGTGCGCACACGCATTGGCTCCCCTTATGTGATTGCAGGCATGGAGCAGGCAAGCGTAGAGTCAACAGGGGTTGTGGTTGGCTTTGAGGCTAATGGAGGATTCTTGCTGGACAGCGATGTCGTGCGTAACGGTAAGCGTTTATTAGCACTCCCAACACGGGATGCAATCCTTCCGATGCTGGCTGTACTTGCTATGGCCAAGGAGCAGGGAGGTAAAGTCTCAGCATTGGTGGCAGGTTTACCAGCGCGTTATACTGCCAGTGATCGCTTGCAAAGCTTTCCAACGGAGGATAGCGCAGCATTACTTAAAGCGTTACAGCAGGATCAGAAGCAGGCAACGCAGGTGATGGCGCCCAACGCTGGCAGTGTTGCCTCAGTAGATTTGACGGACGGCCTACGCGTTACCTTTAGTAATGGCGATATTGTGCACCTTCGACCCTCCGGCAACGCGCCAGAGCTTAGGTGCTACGCCGAGTCTGGTACGCAGGCTAAGGCGCAGTCCCTGTGTGATCAGTGTTTGGCGACAGTATCTAGCCTGTAAGCACCATACATTATTTTACTTGTTTGAACGCTTTTGCTGCACGTGAAACCAAATTCGGCGCTAACACACCTATTTTTGGCGTATTGCTAACTTTATTTCCAGTTAGAATGCCGAACCAGGTGGTGCAATAGGGTAGCTTCACCTGATGATTAAAATCAAACTTAGTGTCGTATGCCAACCCTGATAAGGCAAAGCTTGCGCCATCACTGCGATCAATCTTAAACTCGGATGGATACAATCTGTCTATTTTTTGCGTAGTGCCGTAAATGACCGTTACAACAGGTTTGTTGTCTTGGTGAACGCCAAGCGCAATAATAAGTGCAGGCCTAGCCTTTGGGCCTGGCTTACCTAGGGATTCTGGAAACAGGCACCATACGATATCGCCCACTATGGGTGTTGCAAAGTATCTCAAAGCTTCTAACTAAATAGCGCAGTAGTCATGGTTAAATTCTGATCAATACCAGTTAGTTTCTTAATTTTATTTAATTCGCATTCTGACAGTGGTCCTTCATCCATTTCATAGGCAGGAATCACCTCTCGTGCTAACTTTGATAGCGCGTAGTGCACAACGTCTGTTTCATTAAATCCTAGTAACTCGGCCATGCGTTTTACCGTATTTTTCTGAACACCCATGACCGTGTCACGGGCCTTAAATTTTAATAGCATGGTGGCCCGTGCTGCAGGTTTAGTAGATGCATTTTTAATAGCAATGGCCATGTTAATATCCATATTTTCGTAAATTGTATATATAAAGTATATACATAGATTAGTGATTGTCAATTGCTTTCTAAGAAATTTACGTTCTGTTGATAGCATTAATAATATGCAGACGAATAAATTAGACTTTAATACAACTTAGGATTGTTTATGTATCTTCAGATTTACATTAGCGTGTAACCCGCAGATTCAACATAGCGCATCACGGTGTCGGTCTTTGACCACCGTCCACGGTTCATGATGATAGGCAAACTGGCGCCAGATAAAAGTAAATCCTGTGCTGCTCCTACGCGCAAAGAATGACCGCTTATTTGTTGAATGATGCTCGGATCCAACTTCGAGCTAATGGCAATCCTCTTGTAGATGCGGTTGATGTGTGAGGAGTTTAGCCCATCAGACAGCTCACCTTTTTTCTTAATGCCGCGGAAGATCTTGCCGCTGTGCAGGTCAGTTGCAATTAGCCATGCATTCAGTGCTTGCTGTGCTTCAACGCTCAAGTACAACCATCGACCTGCAGCCTCTTGGTCCGTTTTGCTCCTGCGCAATCGCAAGCGGAGAGTTTTGATTGGTTGGCTCTCATTGATAATCAAGTCCTCCACTTGCAGGGAAACTAACTCGCTCCGACGACATAGGCTATCGTAGGCTACCAGGAGGAGGGCGCGGTCACGTATGCCCCGTAGGTTGTCTTCGGTGATGCTGAGCATCTTCTGTAGTGTGGCCGTGGTAATCCCGTAGGCTTGCCTATGCTCGCGCCCTAATGTCCTGAACATGCGCCTTACCTCTAGTTTGACGTCCGAGTGCTGCGTGGGATCTGGCAGTTCATTAAGTTTATGGATGGTTGCAATGGCGGCTACCCCAATACGGATAGTGCTAGACTTGAGCTGTCCATCCGCCAGCTTTTTCACGTACTGGGCGACAACGTTGCTGCTTGCCGGCAATGCGCATTCGCATAAACTCTCACAGTAAGCGATGAATTTTTCGAAATTGGATTTGTAGGCGCGGATTGTGGCGGGCGCATACGCACCATCGATTCTTCTAACAGTCTCTTTAAGTAACTCTTTTGGTGTATCATAAATCATAATTTACCCTTTAAACGATACCATAAGTATCATTATAGAGCTTATATAGATTGATTACAAGTGAACAAATAAGAGCAGGGCGTGCATTATTGAGATTAACCATAACTGATTTAGCTAAACTAGCTAATATAGGTGAGGCGACAATTAAGCGCGTTGAGGCTGGAACTGGCTTGCCATCAGCCAATATTAGAACAATAGATTCTATAATCCGTGCTTTCCAAAATGCTGGTGTAGAGTTTATTGGCACCCCAGACGACCGACCTGGCGTACGCCTCAAGTAACCCATGGCCGGCATCCCTAAAACCCCGCGTTCCGGTGGCCCTAAAACAACTGCAGGGAAGGTTGCGACCTCTCGCAATGCCATCAAGACCGGCGTGTATTCCGCGATGGTAGTCATCCCGGGTGAGTCGGAAGAAGATTTCAGGGCACTACACGAAGAGTTTTTGGCCAGCTTTAAACCGCACGATGTCGCCGAAAGCGCCATCATCCATGACCTCACCGTCCTGACCTGGAAGAAGTTGCGCCTAGAACGCCTAGAGAAGGCAAGTTTTGTCCGCGCATTGGAGAGGCCGATCAAGGCCTACGAGATATCCGACCAAGCACCCATAAAAGAAGTCCATGAGTGGTTGCTGTTACGCTTAGATAGCCTTACCCCAGATTATCTTAAGCAGAATAAAGTCCAGCGCACCTATATGACCACGCTCAATAAGACGGGGGTGACGGTGGAAGAGTTCTGTGAGATGCCCAAGCTTTGTCCGGGCCTGTACCTAGACTTCGTCACGTTCTCTAAAGATTATTATGTGATTAATAGCGCCATGCCAGCGCCGGAATCATTTATCACGCTAGAGCACACCTCAACGCCGCATGGCAAGGAACTCTTTATCCGGTATGCCCTGCGTGAAATAAAGACACGCCTGGATCAGACCCAATACGTCGGGGGTTGCCTTGTTGAAATCCAAGCCGCGGTGACCAACGTGAAAGAGAAACGCCTGCTAGACCTCATTCAGGTTCAAGGCGTGATGCGTGCCCACGACGACCTGAGTCGCGCCTTCTACCGCACGCTGTCAGAGCTCCGCCGCCAACAGTCGTGGCGCCAGAAGATCAGCGCCATCGACGTCACCCCAGAACAAATAAACGAGTAGGGCTGTAGGCACTTTTCAGATTAACCCGTAACACCACTCCCACCCCAAACGGATTTAAGGTTGCGGTAAAGCCAGGGATCGATCCTAGACTGGTATTCAGCCAGTGTGTCGCGCTTTGCCTCTTCAATGCGCTCAATAATTCTTGTCGGGTGTTTCACCATACAGACCGACTGACCGAAGTGGATTAAATCTTGCGCGAGTGGGTAGCTCTTGGTTTTAAACATATTTAAGGCCATGGTATTGTCGACCTTAGTCGCCCCTGTCCTCGGGTGTTCAATGGTGTAAATCATGGTGGTAACCACGTCGTACAGTGGCGACAACTTCACATCGCCGTGCGGGGTGTCATAAATCAGTGAGAAGTTCTTCAAATGTGCATCCCCATTGCGAAGTGCTACGGAGAGGGCGATGTACTCAAAGAGCCGCGCCTTACTTTCAACCGCATTGGATCCACAAAACACATCCACCGCCTTGGCGATATTTTC